>Ga0209510_1001420_pt1 | contig 27330 bp, 34 predicted proteins | sample BiotimSIPDNA_FD_185749 | JGI IMG/M metagenome (GOLD analysis project Ga0209510, IMG submission 185749) | Anaerobic biogas reactor microbial communites from Washington, USA - Biogas_R1 time_0 SIP DNA (SPAdes) (version 2) | ecosystem: Engineered > Bioreactor > Anaerobic > Unclassified | place...
CATCCCAGTCAAAATGATCCACCCTGGCATATCCATCCAGCAGGCTGATGTTGATCTTGGCGCCAAACTCCGTCTTGGCCTTGGCCTTGCCACGCACGATGGGACGTACATGCGGCTGATGAATACTCACGATGCGATCTTCTACTTGATGGCTCTTCTTCTTGTACATGCTCTCCTGTTGTTCCAGCAGATGCTGGATAACAAAAAAATATTTCAGCTTCACCCTTTTCTTATCAAATCGTCCGTCTTCATGATGTGCTTGATGATGATCACTCCCAGCACAAGCCGGGCGTCTTTGGTGGGGGCACCACGGTTGCTTTTGAAGTTCTTGTAATAAAGCCAGCGAACTCTTCCCAGGGTACTATTTTGGAAAGAACAACCCACCGGTTATTCTCATCAAGTTTTGCCTCAAAGGGCATCTTGAAGTCGGAAATTGAAAGCTGCCTAGAGCTCTTGTATCGTATCATAAAATGCAAGGTTTATGAAGTAAAAATACTCAATTTCTTGCAGTTATGCAAATTTTATATCGATTAATATGCTGATATTCAGCATAAATATCTATTATTCAGCAGACCCTACATAAGCAATCATGATATCGGGGTTTCTTATCTGTTCGTTCACTCTGTCCATTCCCAGAATAACTGAATCAATCTGACTCAGTTTTGGTATTTCCTCCAATGCCCCTTCAATGAATTCAACAGGGATGGCATTGTTGCCAGAGATGAACTGTGCCAAGTCCTTGTCATTCCTGTAAAATCCGAGGCTCCTCCGGGCACCGGCACATGTAACATTCTCACTAATGAGCTTGATTGGATGATTAAATGAAAGATGAACCGCTTCACAAAAGCGCACCCCATGCCGGTAGGGGGAGAACTCCTTTGCCGATTCATCATTTACCCATACCGATGTTAATCGGGTAACCAAAAGATTTTTCAACTGATCGATCATTACCCTGATATTTTTATCTTGATTACAAATTTAAATGAACATTTGTTCATAATGAAATTTTATTGGTTATATTTGTAAAAAAAATGTGATGAAAATATCGATTCTTACCGACAACAATCCCGGAGGTAATACCGGTGCTGAGCATGGGTTATCCTACTTCATCGAGCATGAAGGCACAAAGATCCTGTTTGATACGGGACAGAGCGATCTCTTCCTGCAGAACGCATCACTGATGGGGATGGATGTGGAGGAGAGGGATCTGATTATCCTGAGTCACGGTCACTTTGATCACGGAAACGGACTGCCACATCTCCCTGGCGGCAAGCTGATCTGCCATCCGGGCTGTTTTGTGAAGCGATATAGAACCATTGACCACACCTATATCGGTCTGAAGAACAGCCGGGATGAAATCGCACAAAAATTTGATCTCACCACCAGCAAAGCACCTCTCCGTGTCAATGACTCCATGCTGTTTCTGGGAGAGATCCCCCGCATAACCGATTTTGAATCACAACAGACCTCCTTCTCTTTTGAAGATGGGAGTCCCGATTTTGTGGCAGATGACAGTGCCGTCGCCCTGCAGACAGAGAAAGGGTTGTTTGTGATCACCGGCTGCGGACATGCCGGGGTGGTCAACACCCTGGAGCATGCCAAAAAAGCAACCGGGAAACAAAGGATTTATGGCTTCATGGGAGGGTTTCATTTGAAAAAAAGAGACAGACAAACCATTGAAACCATCCACTACCTTAAAAAAAACAGGGTGGAACATGTCATCCCATCTCACTGTACCGGATTGCCTGCACTTGTGGCATTTGCGGAGAGTTTTCAGATTCAATCGGTAAGAACAGGTGATACCTACACCTTTTAGTACATGAATGAACGTATGTTCACTTTAATTTAGGCTTTTTGCCATTGTCAATTTATTATTTGTTTCACTTAAAAAATTAGCATTATGCCATCAGGAGATCGTACCGGACCGATGGGACAAGGTCCCAGAACCGGAAGAGCAAGAGGATTTTGTTCGGGATTTGATACACCCGGATATGAAGATGGATTGTATCGCAACAGAGGTTGGGGAGCATGCAGGGACCAGATTGCCAGATCGGGTAGAAGAATAGCAGTAGCCAGAGGAACAGGATTTGGACGCAGAGCCGGGACAGGCAGAGGAGCTGGAGTTGTTCAGGGTTACAGCGCTGACCGGCTTTACAGTTTTGGCCTTCTTATTTCAGAATTGATTCAAAATATTCCCTGGCAGGATATCCTACACAAACGGGATGAGATGAAAGAGCTCAAAACGGAAGCACAACGGCTCAAACGTTCCAATGAGGAGCTGGAGGAGAAACTACGGAAGCTGGAGGAACGCAGAGAATAGGAACTTTTAAAACTGTCACATAATGGAGTCAACACTACCGGTCAACACCCTTGCTGAGGGTGACAAAGGGGAGATCACATCTTTTGAAGGTGGTTTTTTCTTCAGGAAGAAACTGGAGGAGATGGGTTTTCATATCGGGACAACCATCACGATTGTGGCAAGGCAATGGATGAGTGGCCCTGTTATTGTTCGTTTCGAAAACACAGAGGTAGCCATTGGTTTCAATATGGCAAAGAGAATCAGGGTAAAACGGGTTTGAATGAGCAGCAGAATAATACTGGCAGGCTATCCGAATGTAGGGAAAAGTGTTGTCTTCAACCGTCTTACGGGGATGGACGTGATCTCATCCAATTACCCGGGAACCACAATCGAGATTGCAAGAGGATTCCTCAAATGGGAAGGAGAACGGTATGAAATGATCGACCTGCCCGGTTTTTACTCTCTTGAGCCTACATGCAAAGCGGAAGAGATTGCGGTGAAACTGATCCGTGAGGGTGATCTGATTGTACAGGTCGTGAATGCAACCAATCTGGAGCGTAACCTCAATCTCACGTTGCAACTGATCCAACAGCGAAAACCGATGTTGATCGCTCTCAACATGTTCGATGAAACAAAACAGAAAGGGATCGTCATTGATGTGGCAAAGCTTGAACAGATACTGGATCTTCCGGTTGTCCCCACCTCTGCTTTAACAGGTGAGGGAATCAAGGAGCTGGTCACAAGGATGAAAGAGGCACGTGTATCGCGCTACCGCTTTGAAGATGTACAACGGTGGAATGAGATAGGAAAGATTACCGGTCAGGTACAGTCTATCCACCCGCAACATCATTCATACTTTGAGCGACTGCAGCATGCATCCGTGAGACCGATCACCGGGATACCCATCCTGGTGGTGGTATTATTTCTGATGTTCACGCTCATCAGAGTGATAGGAGAGGGATTGATTGAGTTCCTCCTCGATCCGTTCTTTGAAAACATGTGGAAACCGCTGATGACAACACTATCAGCACGACTAAGCCACCAGTCACTGCTGCATGACCTGCTGATAGGGGATCTGATTGGAGGTGAGATTGATTTTGGTCAGTCATTCGGGCTACTGACGACCGGGTTGCATGTCACCTTTGGCGCTGTGTTACCCTATGTGCTCGCATTTTTCACACTCTTGTCTGTCCTGGAGGACACCGGTTATCTGCCAAGGGTTGCGGTAATGGTTGATAACCTGATGCATAAAGTAGGATTGCACGGTTTGTCTATCATACCCATGTTACTGGGTTTTGGCTGTAATGTGCCTGGAACGATGGCTACCCGAATCCTTGAAACCAGGAAAGAGAAGTTTATTGTGGCAACACTGATCGCGATCACCGTTCCCTGCATGGCCATGCAGGCGATGCTGTTCGGATTATTGGGCACCTACGGCGTGAAAGGGGTAGGTATTGTCTATCTCACATTGTTTGTTGTCTGGCTGTTGTTGGGCATGATCCTGAAGAGAACGGTGAGAGGCAGATCACCTGAACTGTTCCTTGAGATTCCCCCCTACCGGCGACCCTATTTCGGGGGATTGATGAAAAAGATATGGATGAGGGTTAGGTGGTTTCTTCAGGAGGCTGTACCCTTTGTGTTGGTGGGAGTGCTCATTGTCAATCTGCTTTACTCGCTGGGGTTCATGCAGTGGGTCAGCGATAAGGTCTCCCCTCTGTTCACGCTGCTCTTCGGCTTACCCGGGGAGGCCTCGGGGGCATTGATCATTGGCTTTTTACGGAAGGATCTGGCTGTAGGCATGCTGTTACCGCTCAACCTCACCTTTCAGCAGCTGGTGGTGGCTTCGGTGATGCTCTCCATGTTCTTCCCCTGTATTGCCACATTCTCGGTGTTACTCAAGGAGCTGGGGATCAAAGATCTGTTGAAACTGACCGGAATCATGCTGCTTTGCGTGGTGATTACCGGTTCACTGTTACATGTTATTTTAAGTCTATTCACAGGATGATAAAACGATTATGCCAAACAGAATAAGAGAGAGAAGAGTGATGATGCCACCCTTGATGGAAGGCTTTAAACCTTTTGGTATCGCCAGGCGGGAACTGGAGTGGGTGACCCTGTTCTTTGAAGAGTTTGAGGCGATCAGGCTGGTCGATTACGAGAAACTGCATCAGGAGGAAGCAGCCGGGATTATGAATATCTCACGTCCTACGTTCACCAGACTGCTGGATAAAGCGCACAGGAAAATTGCCAGGGCTTTTGTGGAAGGCAAAGGCATCCTTATCAAGGGAGGAACCTATGTGACAGAAAATTTCTGGTACAAGTGTCACAATTGCAACGAGACAATGATCACGATGAAACCGGCCAGTCAATGTCGCGGATGTGAGTCTGATGACATCATCCAACTGAGTGGAGATAGCAAATAAACGAACATGATGAACATCTATAAAGAGCTTTCGTTTGCAGAGGAGTATGATCAGTTCTACCGGACTAACGGGGGTAGAGCTGTTGACAAGGCAGAAAAAGCAGCGATCAGTGATCTGCTGGAGCAGGTAGACAGCAGGGAGATGCTCGAACTGGGGTGCGGTACCGGCCACTGGACTGCATTCTTCAGTGAGAAGGGGTTCCGGGTTACAGCTGTCGATCAATCGGCGGCGATGCTGGAACAAGCGCATAAGAAGGAGATCCCGGGGGTCCAATGGGTTGAAGCCGATGCCGCACATCTCCCCTATCCCGATGAACGGTTTGAACTGATCACAGCCATCACACTGTTTGAGTTTGCGGAGGATAGAAATGCAATTTTCCGCGAGATAGATCGCTTGCTGAAACCGGGTGGTTTTTTAATTGTTGGTTGGCTGAATAGTCTCTCTGAGATCGGGCGACAAAAGAAAAGCTCTCCCACCTTCAGCAAGGCACATCTTTATACACCGGCTGAGATCAGGAACCAACTCACACTCTTGGGATCACATCAATTCCGATATGCAGTCTATTACGACAATAATTTTGAACTATTGGATGAGCAGAGCGGCAGGGAAGGGATTCAACCTGCCTTTATCGCCACCATCCTAAAAAAAAAGAAGAACAATGCAGATCACCATTGAAATCAGTTACTACGCACTTAAGGGCGATTATGCTACTCCGGTGAAGGATTTCCTGGAGAGGCTGTCGCGTAGTCAGATGATACAGGTGGAGACGGGCAGCATGAGCACCCTGATCGCCGGAGAGTATCACCTGGTGATGCAAACCCTCACCGATACACTTGCTCCTTTGATGGTGCACTATCCATCAGTCTTCGTGTTGAAAATATCGAATGCATGCAAAGTGATATGATGGGATATCTACAAATCTATACCGGGAACGGCAAAGGAAAGAGTACGGCAGCCTTCGGCCTGGCACTGAGAGCAGCCGGTGCAGGGATGAGTGTCTACATCGCACAGTTCGTGAAAGGGAGAAACTACTCCGAGATAACAGCGGTAAGGCAGCACCTTCCGCAGATCACCATCCGGCAATTCGGCAGGGGTTGCTTCATCGTGGAGAGACCTACCGATGAGGATGTGGCAGCGGCAAGAGAGGGATTGGCAGTAGTGTCGGAGGTCCTCAATTCGGGAGCGTATGACATGGTGATACTGGATGAGGCAACCATCGCCATCTATTATGATCTCTTCACGGTGGGTGAGTTGATCGAAATATTGAAGACGAGAGCAGCCGGATGTGAGGTAGTGGTCACCGGACGTTATGCACCGGAGGAACTGATTGAGGTGGCCGACCTGGTGACTGAGATGCGAGAGGTGAAACATTATTACCGTCAGGGCATAGAGGCTCGTGAAGGTATTGAATATTAATAAACAGGAGAGAATCAATATGAGCCAGACGATGGAGCAGTTGCGAGAGGAGATGAAACAGTGTAGAAGATGCGATTTGTGGCATTCACGGAACCACCTCATCTTTGGTGAGGGGAATTATCATGCTCCCATCTTCATCATCGGCGAAGCTCCGGGAAGAGATGAAGACCGCGTGGGGAGACCTTTCATAGGGCCGTCGGGGATCCTGCTGGACAAGATCTTCACAGCCTGTGGGTTCAACAGAAAAGAGCATCTCTTCATCAGCAATATTGTCCGCTGCAGGCCACCGGGGAATCGCCCCCCCACCCCACAGGAGAGTGCCGCTTGCCTTCCGTGGCTGCACAAGCAGCTGGAGCTGACAGATCCCCGGATCGTGATCCTGTTGGGCGCAACAGCACTGAGGACTATGGCAGGTCCCGATTACCGCATCACACGAGCCCGGGGCAACTGGATCAAACAGGACAATCGGCTGATGATGCCGGTCTATCACCCCTCTGCATTGCTAAGGAACCCGGCACTGAAAAGGGATACCTGGGATGATTTCAAGAAGGTGGTCTATAAATACCGGGAGCTGGTTGATCCCGATCATTATAGTCCCCATATACCATTGAATACCAATCAGACAAAAAGAGAATCATAAAAGACAAAACTATGTTACATCATGTGGGATTAACCATCATCGAGCCGGCAGAGATCGGGCGTTTTTACGAAGCTGTTTTGCATTTCCACCGGTTGAAACAGTTCACCCTCGATTCAGAGGAGGTGCTCCACTCCATCTTTGCCACCGACAGGCAAACAGAGGTATTTATGCTGGTATATCAGGATCTGAAACTGGAGATCTTCATTGACCCCGAGGGAGAAAAAGGTCGTTTTACCACCTCTGTCTGGAGTACGACAACCCGGATGAGGTGTCGGACCATGCCTATCAACAGGGATACAGGCGATGGGTTAAAAAAGGTCCCAACCGTGTCACCCATTTCATCTGGGACAAAAGCGGGAACATGTTTGAGATAAAGAGAAAGGAGATTGCATCATGACAGATTCAGAACGGATAAAGAGGAACTTAACGGAGATCAAGCAGTCGCTCCCCCCGGATGTGGTGCTGGTGGCAGCTGCAAAAACGAGAAGTGCCGACGAGGTAAATACTGCGGTGACTGCCGGTATTGATGCCATCGGATACAATTACATCCAGGAAGCAGAGCGTATGCGTCCGCTTGTGGAAGGGACTCTGCCCTGGCATATGATTGGTCATCTGCAGCGAAACAAAGTAAAAAAAGCGGTCGAGCTGTTCGACATGATTGAGACCATCGATTCGGAGCGACTGGCACTGGAGGTGAACAAACAGTCAGTTGCCGTGGACAAGGTGATGCCGGTATTGATTGAGATCAACAGCGGCAAGGAGTCGAACAAGAGCGGCGTGCTACCGGAAGACGCGATTGGACTGATCCGTCGGATCAATCATCTGTCAAACCTTGTGATTGTGGGGTTGATGACCATGGGACCGCGCTTTGGGGACCCGGAGGATGCCAGGCCCTACTACCGGATCACAAAAAGAATCTTCGACGAGATCAAAAAGACTGAGATCCCGGGTGTTGAGATGTGTTATCTCTCCATGGGAATGAGCAACAGTTATCAGATCGCCATTGAAGAGGGTGCCAACATCATCCGTATCGGAACAGCCCTGTTTGGTGAGAGAGCAGAAAAAAGGAACATACCACTCATCACCCGGAACTGATCAATCGCACTACCTCAACCAACGACACAACAGAGAAACGCTCTTACCTAACTTTTTCATTGAACATGTCAGACAACAATACATTTTTCTGGATCGCCCTTTTTGCTATCCTTGCAGCCATCATCAACGGGTTGGGAATCTTTATCCTCTACAGGTACCGAAATTGGGCCATACAATCCAAACCCTATTTTATTTGCTTTGCTGCCGGCGTGCTGATCTCCACCCCCCTGATGCTGGCTCTCCCCCAGGCCATTGAAAAGAATTTCTATGCAGGATTCACGGCACTGCTCGGTTTCTTGTTCATGTTTTTCTCGAACGGACTGATCAAGAAGATCACCAAAACAGAGGTGCTCGCCTTCGGCATCGTTGCCGCCGAAGGGATAGCCATTCACTCCTTCATCGATGGCATCATCTACACCGTCACCTTCAGCATCAGCATCCTGGCCGGTTTTCTGGCAGCAACAGGACTGGTGATTCATGAGTTTGCCGAGGGGATCATCACCTACACCCTTTTTCTCAAGGGAGGTGTGAAAGAGAAACGTTCCATGTTCTATGCTTTCCTGGTGGCAGGTCTCACCACACCGTTGGGTGCCTTCATAGCATACCCGCTTGTAAACCGTCTCAACGATAGTCACCTGGGGTTAATGCTGGGCTTTGTTGCGGGGGTATTGATCTATATCGCTGCTTCGCACCTTCTCCCCGAGGCAAGAGGTGAGGAGAAAAAGCACTCCGGTGTGGCCTTCCTGGGAGGTGTAGCACTGGCACTCTTTATCGTATTCTCAAAGATGTTCGGTTAGAGCAACGTCAGAGGGTTGTTGTTCCACACCTCCGCTCTAATGGGATATGCAATCCGGCAGGTGATGGGGTCACTCACTTAGGAGGGGTATCCTCTCAAAATCCTTAAACATCTCATCTCTCAACGATGGGTTATGGAGCAGTGCGGAGGGATGTCTCACAGGGTAAATCAGAAAAGAGCCGGAAACATACAACCTGCCTATCTGCTCCTTCGCAGGGGTATGGGTTAACCCGTAGCGATCCAGCAGGTAACATGTAGCGTAATAACCCATTGGAATAATCAAACGGGGTCTCACGATCTCAATCTCCCGGTCAAGATAGATGCTGCAGCGCTCAATCTCCTCCTTTTTCGGCTTTCGGTTGCCAGGGAGTCTGCACTTGATCAGGTTGGTCATGTAGACCTCATCCCGCGAGAGATGAACAGATTGAAACAGTTGATCAACAACAACACCGGTTGGCCCCATAAACATACGCCCCACTCTCTCCTCAGTCTCACCCGGTGCCTGGGCAATAAAGAAGAGAGAGGCATCGGCGTTGCCTTCTCCACAGAGAGCCTGCTCTGTCGATTCATGCAGGGGGCAGCGACAACACGCTTTGATGTCGCGACAAAGGTGACCGAGTGCTCTCTGTTTATGCATCACGGTACGCCAGCACCGCGTTCACGATACCTGAGAGTGAATGTGCGATTTGCTCATCCTGAAAGAGATTGTCGAGCAACCCCTCATCACAGCTTTGGCGAATCTGCTCATTCATGGGTATCTGTGCGATCAGGGGCAGATGAAATTGTTGTGACAGCTTCTCACCACCCCCCTGTCCAAAGAGATAATATTTCTCATCGGGATGCAGCGAGGGGGTGAACCAGGCCATGTTCTCCACGATGCCCAGCACCGGTACAGAGACGTTTTTGTTGTTGAACATGCCAATCGCCTTGATCACATCATCCAGTGCGATGGTCTGCGGTGTAGTCACCACCACGGCACCAGTGATCTCGTACGACTGCAGCAGCGTCAGGTGTACATCACCGGTGCCGGGCGGGGTGTCAATCACCAGATAATCCAGCTCTCCCCAGTCGGTATCGTTGAGCAGTTGCTTGAGCGCATTCGACACCATGGGCCCTCGCCAGAGAAGTGACTGGGAGGGGTCGATAAAGAAACCGATCGAAATCACCTTGATGCCATACCGGTCAAACGGTTCAATCCATGTCTTCCCCTCTTTCTCCATCGATAGCGGCCGTTGGTTGTTCAGGTGGAAGAGAGTGGGTACCGAGGGACCATGGATATCGGCATCCAGCAGGCCGGTTGCATACCCCTCTCTGGCCAGAGAGAGGGCCAGGCCGGCAGCCACGGTCGACTTGCCTACTCCCCCCTTACCCGAAGCAACGATAAGCAAATTTTTTATATTGGGCAGCTTCGTTTTCTCGAACGGCCTTTTGGCAGTATTACTTTGTTCGTTCATCTTCTTTTCTTTTTTATTTTGTTCAGTTTACCCTGTATCAATCGTTTTTGTAAGCCGGACAACCGATCTACGAAGAGGATGCCATCGAGATGGTCATACTCATGTTGAAAGATGCGGGCCTCTAACCCGCTCAACTCCTCCTCTATCGTCTCAAAGGCGAGGTTTTGGTAGGTCACGTGGATTCTCTCGGGGCGGTTCAGCTCACGAAAGATACCCGGGATGCTAAGACACCCCTCGTTAAAAGAAGAGAGCGTATCATCAGCATGTAAGATGCGGGGATTCAGATAGACCTTCTCTACCGGCCTGAACGCAGCCGACTCATCGGCCAGCGGGGTGGTATCAATCACAAATATTCTTTTGGTGAGATTAATCTGTGGAGCTGCCAGACCTATACCCTCTGCTCTCTTTAGCGTATCGAACAGGTTCCCGGTAATCTTGTCCGGGAGATCTTCCTGATGGATGTCAAACGTGCTTTGACGCAATACGGGAGCACCATATATCACAATTGGGACAATCATTTTTTTGTAAAGTTACGAATCCAGAATTTTTTATCCTGATAGATCACCTCCCTGATCTCTTTCTCACGGACCAGCTGATCCGGCAGACTTCTATCAGCCCTGTTCTTGCGCAGGATCTCACCCATGGTCTCCTCACGGATGGGATGCACAGCACTCATATTGAGGATATCCTCCCTGGCATCGCCGGTGAAACCGGTATCACTGCCTTCGAAGCCGAGCAGCATCTCGCAGTGCAGTCCGGCATCAGTGTAGATCTGGTAAGCCCTGTTGATGGCTTCCTCATCCGGTTTCTTCACGCTCCGCATTGCAGGGGGCCGCGTGGGAATGGAGAGATAAGCCCTGGAGGGATTGATCGTTGCAATCAGTGAGGCGTTGTGCTGTAACAGCTCAGCTCCATCGTTGACCCCATCCACCATCAGGGTTTCAGTTGCCAGGATTCCCTTGTAAGATGAGGCAAAAGTCAGGAGACCCTCCTTGTAACCCTCAAAGGTGAGCTTGGGATGGGGTCTGTTGATCTTCTTCCATACAGCCTCATCGTTGACATCCACCTTCACTGAAACCCAGTCGGCCAGCGAGAGGGCATCACGCACCGCTGCATCACCCAGTAGTGATGCATTGGTGATCACAGCAATCGGAATACCGCTCTGCATTAACAGGCGGATCGACTCTTTCAGGTGGATATCAAGTGTGGGTTCACCGTTCGGCACGAAAGTGAGATAGTCAGGCATCCCCTGTAACTTGCTCAGGTGCTCCTCGACCGCTTTGAAAATCTGCTCCGGACTGTAAAACGATTGTCTCTCGAGCGTGTAATGGCGGGTGGCTCCCACCTGGCAGTAGATACAGGCATAGGTACAAATCTTATCGCCGGGGATATTATTGATTCCCATGCTCTGCCCCAGTCTTCTGGAAGGTACAGGTCCGAAAGTAATCATCGCTTATTCTTTTTATTTGGTTCTATCACTACGACTGAAAAATCTGTCGGTAAATAGCCGCAATCTCACCGGCTGCTGCCGAGCGGGGAGCCCACTCAACCACCGTACGACATTGTAACATCGCCTCTACCACCGCCGGCTCGAAAGGGATCCTGCCGACAAGGGGGAGATGCTCACTGCGGCACCAAGCCTCAATCACGGCCGTCACCTGCTCATTCAGATCATACTTATTGATCACCACGACCGACGGAATACCAAACCCATCGGTCAGCTGCTTCACCCTCTTCAGGTCATGAAAACCGGAACGACTCGGTTCGGTGACCAGCAATGCCAGATCGGCACCGCTCATGGCAGAGATCGTGGGACAGCCGGTGCCGGGAGGACCGTCAATCAGAATGGTCTCCGCACCCATCTGCTCCGACAGCTGACGGGATTGCTCACGCACCACACTGACCAGCTTGCCCGAGTTCTCCTCGCCCGGCTCCAGCCGGGCATGAACCATCCAGCCGTTACGGAATGTTCCGGTAGTCCAGTAGCTGCCATTGCTTTCAATCATACTGATGGCATCGGTCGGACAGATACGCATGCAGAGACGGCATCCGTCACATGATGTCTCAGAGATGATGTAACGATCCTCCTGGTACCGGATCGCATCGAAGCGACAGGCATCCATGCAGGCACCGCATTGAGTACATAGCTGCTGGTCGATCACCACCTTGGCACCGGTGGAGAAAGGGTGGCGGGAGTGATCATCCGGCTGTAGCAGCAGATGAAGGTTGGCTGCATCCACATCACAGTCGGCTACCGTCAGCTGTTCACCCATGGTTGCCAGTGCCGCACTCAGGCTTGTCTTGCCTGTTCCTCCTTTTCCGCTGATAATGACGATCTGTCTCATAAGACTTTCTGTTGAACGATTTGAGTGAGCAGACGGCTGAACATCTCACGGTAGGAGTCATCCACCGCTGCCGGCAACCCACCCTCGGCATAGATACGTGCCACCTCCCGATCGAAGGGTATCTCCAGCAACAACGGAATCGACTCCTGCTCCAGCCACCGGTATATTTCGTTGTCTCCCAGTCCGGCTCTGTTGACCACCACACCAAACGGCTTACCCAGCTGCCGTACGGTAGCTACCGACAGCTTCAGGTCGTGCAGACCGAACGGTGTGGGCTCAGTGACCAGCACGACGTAGTCGGCCCTGTCGACGGTCGCAATAAAGGGACATGAGATGCCGGGTGGCGAGTCGAGGAGTACCAGCTCCCTGTCACCGGCCTCACGAATGGCATGGGTGATGACCGGCACAGGGGTATAAACCCCCACCTCGGCACGCCCTTCGACAAGATGCTGAGCGGCACCATAAGCAGCCCGCGTCACCCTGCCCAGGAGCTTGGGATGTTCGGTGATCGCTCCCGCCTGACAGGCATAACTGCAGGCACCACAATCGTGGCACAGATCGGGAAGGACCTGAATCATTCTCTTCTCCGGCAGGTAGAGGATGGCGTTGTAACTGCAGTATTCGTAGCATAACCCGCAGAAGGTACATCTCTCCGGATCAATCACCGGCACCTGTTGATAGACTTCGTCAACCTGTTCATTCTCACCGGCAATAAACTCCGCGACATTGGGTTCCTCCGCATCACAGTCGGCCAGCACACAGTCAATCCCCTTCTGCGCTGCTACCCAGAAGAGGTTGGTGGAGACAAATGTCTTACCGGTACCTCCCTTACCACTGGCTATGGCGATCTTCATCCTGCCTTCTCTCATTTCGCTTTGTTCTCTGTACATACAAAACTGCCTTTGGTCACTCCCAGCCTGTCGGCGATCACATCGCACTTCACCATCAACAGGAAGTAAATATCACCCCTGGGGGCATCGATCAATCCCTCCAGATTGCCCTGACCTTTCGAGATCACCAGATCCGCTTCATTGTAGAGTTGTTGAAAGGCGGGAGAACACTGTTCCGGCAGGGTTGAAGGAGCATCGTAACCGTTGTCAATCACCTGTGCCACCTCCTCCATCCCTACCTGGGCGGCATCTCTCCGGGTGGCATCGTTGATCACCGGTGCCCCCCGCACGGCATACCATATGTTGGGATGACGAAAGGTTTCGATGAACAGCTTGTCAAAGACAATCTCGCCGGCATTATCGCCCAGGTAGAGGACTGTCCCGGCTTCAGCCAGCCGTCGTCTGAGCCGTCCCGCATGATTGATGGCGAAAGGACTATCCAGCACCTTCGCCATCGTCTCTTCCAGATCATGGTGATCACTCACACCATAATCGATGATGTTCCCGGCAATAGCCAGTCGCAAAGCTGTCTCGAAGGGATCATCCGATTGGTCAATCATCTCCCGGAACATCGCATACTCACCGAGCAGGCGCTCGTTGCTCTCATATTTGATCTGTTGGTAAGGATCGGCGATGCCACTCCTCTCTCTGAAGAGACGATAGAGTTCTCTTGAGAGAGTGGGTACTGAAAAACCGGAGGTCCCGTTGTGAAAGAGTGAGAACAACTCAGCGGCAAGCGCTTTTTTCTCAGTAGCAGAGAGAGTGTGCTTCTCTATCAGTCGCTCAAAAGTGCGGGCAAAACAAAAATAACATCTGTAATCTGCTTCCACAGAATCAATTCTTCTAATGGTCACAGGCATTGAGACCGGTGACCAGCGACTGTTGGAAGTGATCGGTAACCAGCTCCCGCGGGCTTTTATACTCGGCACCCACGTGCACACTGATATTTTGCTGCTGAAACAGTCGAATGGCCTTCTGTCCGATACCTGCTGCAATTACTTCGGTAACATCTCTCTCTGACAGCCATGCCGGCAGAAGCCCCGGTTCATGCGGTGGAGGTGTCACCAAATACTCGTTCACAATGGTTCCTTCCTCCGCCTCGATAATAGCAAACTGCTGACAATGGCCAAAGTGCTGACAGAGTCTTCCCTCTTCCAGGGGTATTGCGATCACCTGCTTCATCCCATTCTTCTTCTACCGGTTCCCTCTCTTCTTCTCATTCTCTCTCCTTGACCCTGGCCCTGGCTCATACCTCTACCAGTACCCTGGCCTCTGCCGGCACGCTGCCTCATGCCTCTGCCGGCACCCTGCCCGAAAGGAGCATTCGTACCTTCTCCTGCAGGTGCATTCATATTACTGGATCCTCTGTTCGACGGGTTACAACGTTCCCGTCCTCTTCCACTCATCGGGCCCTCTCCTTCGGGCCCTCTCCTGTTCATTCCTGGCATAATACCCTCCTTTTGTTTAACTGTTTGTTTAACTGTTCTGTTTGATCATCTGAATCACCTCTTCCACACTTCTCTGATTGTCATCCAGCGGGGTCATCTCAATCCCGAGCCTTTTCGCAACCGATGCTGCCTTGTCGCCCAGATGTCCGGTGATGATCTTTCCGGCACCTTTCGAGGCGATCAGCTGTATGGCGGCAGGTCCCGCTCCCTCGTTGTAATCCCTGCTGGGATTATCCACAACCTCCACCGAATCACTTTCGGTGTCATAAATGACAAAACAGTTACAGCGTCCAAACCGCTTGTCCGGGAGAGATGTCAACTCCTTGCCGGATGATGTGATGGCTACTTTCATTGGATAATGTTTTCTAGTTGGTTCTTGAGATTGCTTATAGAGGCAACTCACTTTAAATACGCGACAAATATAATGAACATATGTTCAATATGAAAATTTTTCGATATTTTTTTAGCGATTTTTTTTGATAACATAAATAATGGTATAAAAAATCATTTTACTACTAAAATTGTGGCAATCTGACAATCGGGATCGTAAAATTATTTATCAGATAAAAATTTCAGTTAATGAGCATAAGTTTATAATTGTTTCATATCTTTGGATTTTAAAGTAATAAAATCAGCTTTTTAACTGTGAATTGAATTATGCCTCGTCCCAAACAAAACCGGAAAATATCCAATCCTCCCCTGATGCAGGGGTTCAAGCCCTATGGCATTCCAAGGAGCATGTTGAGTTCTGTATCATTGCTGTATGATGAGTATGAAGCCATCCGATTATTGGATTATGAAGGATTAAACCAGGCTCAGGCTGCTGCAAGGATGAATGTTTCACGTCCCACATTGACACGTATCTATGAACAGGCCCGTAGAACAATTGCACTGGCACTGGTGGAAGGAAAGATGATTCATATTGAGGGTGGTAATGTACAGTTTGACAAAGAGTGGTTTCGTTGCAGACGCTGCTATAAATTAATAGGCGGTATCGAGAACCATGTACGCTGTAAGGATTGCAATAGCTTTGGCAATGACGAGTTAATACCAATCAATTCGGAAGAAAAATGAAAATTGTTGTTTTGTCTGATCATATAAGAGGGTTACCTGCTTTTTACGCGCCAACTAATAAAGCCGGAATTAGTATCTCGAATCAAAATATTGCATGTTATTTGATCTTTAATCAATTTCATCAATAATCATAAAAACGTACTTTTTGCAAATAATAATTTATTATTAAAATTTACTAAAATGGAAACAAATCAAGAAATCACCCAATCCATGCCAAGAATTGGTGACAAAGCGCCTTCGTTTACTGCAAAAACAACCCAGGGGGTTATTAATTTCCCGGAAGACTTTCTCGGAAAATGGAAAATACTCTTTAGTCATCCTGCCGATTTTACGCCGGTTTGCACATCTGAGTTCATGACTTTTGCCTCTATGCAAAAGGATTTCGATGCGCTGAATTGTCAGTTGGTCGGTTTGTCCGTGGATGGTTTATACAGTCATATTGCATGGCTGCGTACCATCAAGGATAAAATAGAGTACAAAGGGATGAAAGATGTAGAGGTTACCTTCCCGCTGATTGAAGATATCACGATGGAAGTTGCCAAAAAGTATGGAATGATACAGCCCAATGAGAACTCAACGCAGGCTGTGCGTGCCGTCTTTTTTGTAGATCCCAAGGGAATAATCCGGACAATTATTTATTATCCCCTGTCATTGGGCCGTAATTTCGATGAGCTGAAACGTATTCTTCTCGGTTTGCAGACAGCCGATGAATTCGGAGTCGCTCTGCCGGCCGACTGGCGTCCGGGTGACGAGGTGATCGTTCCCACTGCAGGCTCCTGCGGCGTAGCCAAGGAGCGCATGGAAGCCAAAGAGGAAGATATGCATTGTTACGACTGGTTCTTCTGCACGAAGAAACTTTCTAAAGAGGCGATAGAGAATGCTTTGCTGAAAGGTTGACCTATTGCATGAAACGATTTATGAAACCCTGCTTCATCACGTAGGAGGTTTTTTTTGCGGAATTGTTTTGTATCTTTGTCCAGACTCCTATAAGCAATGAAGAACAGTTAAAATTGAAACGATGAAGAAAAGTCTTTTTATGATGGGCAGTGTCGTGATCCTGCTGTTGATGAGCTCATGCCGGCAGAAGGACGCTGAGGATGAGTGGATCCCGCTGTTTAACGGAAGTGATCTGACTGGCTGGACACCCAAAATCACCGGCTATGAAGCAGGTGACAACTTCGGTAATACCTTCAGGGTGGAAGATGGATTGCTCAAGGTCCGCTATGATCAATATGATCAATTCGATGGACGTTTCGGGCACCTCTTCTATCGGGATGAACTGTCGCATTACAAGCTGCGGGTGGAGTATCGCTTTGTGGGAGAGCAATGTCCCGGCGGGGAGGGGTGGGCCTACCGCAATTCAGGTATCATGGTCCACGGACAGCGTCCCGAGACGATGACGCTCGATCAGGATTTTCCCACCTCGGTAGAGGTGCAGTTGCTGGGTAGCGACTCGCTGGTGGAACGAACCAACATGAACGTCTGTACCCCCGGCACCAACATAGTGATGAATGGCGAACTGATCCTGGATCACTGCATCACCTCCTCCTCGGGTCTCTTCTTTGGCGATGAGTGGGTTACCGCCGAACTGGAGGTAAGGGGGAACAAGGTGCTGTACCATGTGGTGAACGGCGATACCGTTTTAGAATACAACCAGCCACAACTTGATGAGCGCGACGCTTCCTTTGCCCGGCTCATTGATTTGAATGGGGGTGACAAAATGCTGCACAAGGGGACCATTTCCCTGCAGAGCGAGAGTCACCCCATCGATTTCAGAAAGGTGGAGTTGCTGATTCTGGAGTGATTCCCTAAGCGGAACAGTGTGTGTCGATGGACATTGGCTATACCTGGACTGTTATCCCTTTATCATTTCTTGGTTTAGAAAACAGAAAAAGGCCATCTCATCATAATGTAGTGACCCCAAAAAGTTGGACAAGATTATAAATTAAGATTCTTGTAATAGAGCTCGGTATTGCACCGGGCTCTTTCCATTTAACCTGTTTTTTATCCTTTCATTGTTATAGTAATTTGTAATAGTTCAGATTTGATCTGACAGTGGGCATTTTTTAATTTATGGATTTGAGTTTTCTAAGACATCGCTGACCGGAATGGAAAGGTGGTAAGAGGGGGTATTTTCACCCCCTCGGCCATTCCAGCCAGTCGGAATATTTCTGACAAGTTGCTCTCCATCAGCGCCTGTTTTCTCTTCATCCGACGGAGTCAAAGATACAAAATTTTGATTCAGAGTATCCAATAATTTCTCTTTTGTCAGATGCAGACTGTCATTCCAGGTTTGCATCGGGGTTTACCGTAGGGTCTGCTTATTAAATCCCAATCAGGCACACAATTTCATTTGTGGCTTGAGTGGATAAATGTTTATATTTCTCACTTTCATCAGTTTCGATAGTAACGAGACAAAATAAGGCAAGGGAATATCCCTCATGTGCCGGATCAGGTTCATCACAAAAATGATAGCCCCTATCCAACTGTTTGATGTCGAGGACAGTCTGGCGCGGATATCATTTAAACCATATCCACGTTTCCCCTGACCAAACTTTCCTTCAACCTGATTGCGTTCCGCCGCCTCTCGTCGCTCTTTACGTTTTTGGTATCTGCTCTTGATCTCTTTTACCGGTTTTCGTCCCAGTGGTTCCCCGGTGTAGCGGATTCTTTTCTCTTTCAAAAACCGCCTGTTCTCCCGGGTGAGATAAATCTTATCCACCTGAACCAGCTCCGGGTATTTCCCTGTCAGTTCCCTAAAGCGTTCGACCTGTGCCTGAAGATCCTGCCCCTCGTTAAAGGCATCCCAGTCAAAATGATCCACCCTGGCATATCCATCCAGCAGGCTGATGTTGATCTTGGCGCCAAACTCCGTCTTGGCCTTGGCTTTACCACGGACGATGGGGCGAACATGCGGTTGATGAATACTCACGATGCGATCTTCTACCTGATGAGTCTTCTTCCTGTACTTTGTCTCTTGCTGTTCCAGCAGATGCTGGATCACAAAAAAATATTTCAGTTGCCGCCTGTCAAAAGGAACCGGTTCATCCTTTATGGTGTCCAGCATCTCATTGATAGTCCGTACATCCCGCTTCAGGTAGTTGATTTGCTTGCGTATCGCTTGTCTTAAAACGTTGGCAGGTTTTCTCTTCATTTTCGACACATTCAAAAAATCCTTGCGTGCAACCCTCCTGTAGGTGCGGGGTTTATCCTGAACTCCCAGCTTCAAACACAGTTCATCAATCAGTTCCTCTGCTTTTTGACGACTCTCGTTCAGCAGATCCAGATCGGTGGGATACTTGATATCCGCATCACAGACCGTTGCATCCAATTGAAGCTTCCCCTTGTTCCCGGGATGTGGATCAGGGTCGTCATCATTATCCTCTTCTTCATCCTTCGTAACCGTGTCAGCCTTTTCTTGTTTTGTCCCGGCTTTCAGCTTCAACCCTTTTCTTATTAAATCGTCTGTCAATGATTCAAAGACATCCAGATCAATGCGTTTCCTGATGGAAACCAGCAGCGAGGGCGTCATTACCTGTTCATAAGTGAAAGCTTCGAGTCCAAGAAAATACTGCATGTAGGGATTCTCCTGGATCATCTCTATCACACCGCGATCGTCCGTCTTCATGATGTGCTTGATGATGATCACTCCCAGCACAAGCCTGGCATCCTTGGTGGGGGCACCACGGTTGCTCTTGAAGTTCTTGTAGTAAAGCCGGGCGAACTCTTCCCAGGGAACTATTTTTGAAAGAACAACCCACCGGTTATTCTCATCCAGTTTTGCCTCAAAAGGCATCTTGAACTCGGATATTGAAAGCTGTCTGGAGCTCTTGTATCGTATCATAAAATGCAAGGTTTATGAAGTAAATATACTCAATTTCTTGCAGTTATGCAAATTTTATATCGATTAATTTCCTGATTTTCAGAATAAATATCTATTATTCAGCAGACCCTATTTAGTCCCAATCTTTATTCAAACATAAATTTTCGATCTTTTTTACCCACTTTGTAATGAACTTCAATTGGGTAGTAACACTAACCTGTTGAATACATATTATTCGGTTCCCGTCTAATACCGTTTAGAACAAACTCAGTTCATAGGCGTATCTATAATCGATTGGCTGTGATTTATTGGTTTTGTTTTCTCTCCAGGCTTTTTCCTGATGACTTAACTCGATTACTTCCTGCGTGGATAAACTTTTTAATCTCTCTTTCACTTTATGGAGTGTATCCAATTCATCCAGTGTAAACAACGATTCATCAAAACTTCTCAGGGGAGTGTACTTCTCTCCCGTTCCTCCATCAGGAAATGTTTGATAATTCACGTCCAGCGCCTTTTCGATTACAAGCATCTCAAATAGTGTATTGAAATTATCCGGTACGGGCCCCATATCAATGGGACAGTATTTCGCACCGCTGATTGATCTGTTGTGGTACTTGAAATAACCGAAATCGGCATAGAAAAGCATTTTGTTTAACTTCGTTTTCCAAACATCCCTATCAGAAATAAAATAAAGAATCATTTCGGTGAATTTCTGAAAATCGGGTAAATTATATCCTGAAAAACGATTCCGTTTTCTATTTCCGAAAAAACGACCGAGTATGATATTTTTCAGATGATCTTCCCCTTTGATCAGTTTCTCAGCGTTTGTTCTTGCTGAGGCAAATTGTTTGTCATCCTTCAACTCCGAAAGTTGCAGCATCTCCAGAAATCTATTCGGGTCAGCCGCCATCTGAATCAATGTTGCATTGGCTGCTGTCGGCATCTCACCCGCTTCATACTGACGGTAAGTATTGTCACCCAACCCCAATGCCTGTGACATTCGAATGGCAGGGAGTTTATATTGCTCCCGTATTGCTTTGATATCTTCCGGAAAAGGAATGTTGTGTTTTTCCCTGTACTGATTGATTACCTGATTATAATTCATTTCAGCAAACAGCACATCTTCAAATGATTCATCAGAGTCTGCACAATACCACGAATGAAAGAGAATATTGAACTCCTCTTTCCGGTAGGTCATTTTGCGCCACTCCTTTTTCACAACCATCTCTTTTCCTGTAATCGGACTTATCATGTTTTCTTTGAATTTCTTTCGTAACATTATTTAAACGGGTAGTCAATAGGGAATTCAGCTTTGTGAAATGAAATACAAATGACGCTGCGTTCTGTAATAGAAATTTTGATATAGATTTCAATATCTTTCAACATCTTTCCAAACGCATACATTTCAAATTGTTCCTGATATTTCCCTTCTTCAATTCGGTAGAAATCCTCCGATTTCAATGACATAATTATTTCAGTTCTTTTGTTTGGAGGAATTTCCAGATCCAGCAGTGCCTGTAGATTTTTCTCACGATCATTCAGGTAGTACAGGCTAAAAACTCCACTGTCATATTTTACTCTAATCTCTTCCAGGAATTTTTCGACCTCATGTCTCGATTTCATTGTAATAACGCAAAATTAGAAATAAAGTTCAACAAAAACAACTATTTAGTTGAAATATATTTAATATATTCCAATAAATAAAACTTTAAAGTTGTTTTGGCGTGAAGCTATTCAGTTAATTGATAAAATTATCGCAATTCTGTTATATTTACAAAAATGTAATCCACAAAATTCGCAATACTATTTAATCTCACCAGATATTTGATTTACAAAGTTTTGACAATCAATTAATAATTCACTCAGATCATCTCTATGAATTTTCAGGTATTCCCCATTTTTTGTTCTTCCATTCTTATGAGCCAAAAGATGACGAACCTGGAAGTGATTTTTAATATTTGATTGATTATCAAATGCATGAATTCCAAATAAATAATCAAAAATCTTTTCAACTTTGGGAACTGAACAATAGGATTGATTTAAAACCTGGTCTATCACTATCTGTTCAACTTTTCCATCTAATCCTCTTTCTTTCAATTCGTCTAACTCGTTTTTCTTTTCTTTACGAAATGACTCATAGATACGCCTATAATAGTCATCAAAGGTTTGTTTGCCTTCTGTGATTTTTGTAAGTATAATGTCACAGACGTATGTTTCCAATGATGCGACTATGCTCAAATAATACAACCTGTTTAATATCAATTGTTGATATAACGACTCACATTTTAAAGCAATGACACTTATTATATTGTTGATCCGAGTCATATAGTCAGCATAAACATCATCATAAGATTTATAGAGAAATTCGGCACCACGATAATATGAAGTAAATTCATATTTGGCATAATAGGCATTGAATATTGATTGGGGGTGTTCATCATTTATCTCCAGAAATCTATACCCGTTGTTGTTTACTGTATTGGGTTCAATAATTTCAGCACCGACTGGAGGAGAATCCAAAAATGCACCAGCATCTACGCACTTAAAGTATGGAGTATTAATTACAATTCCTCCATTTACATAGATAATTTTCTCCATGACTCACACAATTTATATTCAAGTTTCCACTCGGTTCATCACCCCCTCACCACCGTGACTTCGAACTCTTTGCAGAGGCGTTTCTCCTGGTAGAACTCGGCGATGTCGAAGCGGCCGGAGGTTTTCTGCCAGATGTCGAGGCCACGGCCCAGGATGATCTTCCAGCCGTTGTTCATTTCGATGCAGCGGTCGTGCTGAACGTCGTTGAACTCGTAGGTGAAGGTGATGCCCAGCTCCTCGAGTGAATCGCCCAGCTCGCTGAATCCCTGTTTGGCTGCATCCAGGAAATCCTCGTTGTTGTAAGTGACCAGGTGGATCCTGATCTCCTCATCCTCCGGCTTCAGTTCGGTGATCAGCCGGCAGAGTTCCACGAAGTTGCGCATCTGGTACGGCAGACGGATATAAGGATCTTTTATCACATATTCAGTCGCTCCTTCGAGATAATCACCGAATAGTCCCTTGTAGCTGATGTTGGTCTGGTTGTCCCGGATATTCAGGTTGAAACCCTCCAGGTACTTCTTCAATGTCTTCTCCACCGCAGGCTTCTCTGCAGGTGGTGTTCGCATCGATGAAGGCAGGATGTTGAGCTTCGCATCCCCGTACTCCATCACCTCCAGCGTCTCGATGGAGAAAAGCTTGCCATCTTTGGTCCGATAGGAAAAATCCACCGGATCATCGTTGAACGTCTCATCCATCTTGCGCAGCTGGTCCTTCACCCGCTTGCGGCTCTCGATGGCAAAATCGAGCAGCTCCTTAGCCTCCTCGCGGGTATATTCCCCGTGCGGATAGATGATCTTCACCAGCCCGGAGAAAGTCTTTTCTATCGATGTCTTGTCGCGCGTAGTGATGGTTGTCGACAGTTCGAAATGTTGCTGATAAGCCTTCGTGTGATCCTCCTTGCGAAGCACTTTCAGAATTTCAGCCAGGTAATCCACGATAAAGCCAAAGTCCGAAGAGAACATCTCGTTCCGGAGCTTCTTTGTCTCCCATCCCGGCAGATAGGCATGCACGCGGTCCAGGAAAGCCGTGTCGTAGTAATCCTTCGGTAACGCATCGAACAGGTCGGTATGTTTCAGCATGTGCGGTACGGTGTGATCAGTGTTACCCACCATAACAATCGAAGCCTCCGCCTGCATCACGTGCGTTCCGCGGGAGAAAGATTTGTTGGCCATGTAGTTCTTCATGATATCCACCAAACCCTGGTCAGACTTCTTCGTCTTCCCGGCGAACTCATCCAGTGCCACCACATCCCAGTATCCCACCAGGCCGATCTCTCCGTTGCTGTTGTTGACGAACAGCTTCGCCTTTGACACCTCCCCCCCGGAGATCAGGATGCCGTGGGGAGAAAGCTCGGAGAAGACGTGCGACTTGCCCGTCCCCTTCGGTCCCAGTTCAATCAGGTTGTAGTTGTTCTCCACGAAAGGAATCAGCCGTGCCAGCTGCAGCAACATGGAGCGGTTGGTGAACTCCTCCGGGTTGAGTCCCATGGTCTGCATTAAGAGGGCAATCCACTCCTCCTTGTTGAAGCTCTTCCGCACCTCCTTGTACTCGTCGATATCCACCGAGGAGATCTGTATCGGTTTCAGCTGATCCACGTTCCACGGCGAAGAATCCTTCCCTTCTGCAGGAGCATAGCTCATGGTGACGATGCACCACACCCCCTCCGAGAGCAGCTTGGGGTATGATTTGATGTATTCGGTAAGTATGGGGATCTTGTTCAGTCCCAGGTTGGCGAAATTGGCCTCATATCGGTCCAGCTTGTCGTTGAGCCGCACCGAAACCTTGTCGATGATGCGGTGAGAGCCCCTCTCCTTGATGGTCGACTTGATCACCTGTGCCTCATCCCTGTGCACGAAATGGCGGGTGATGATCTCCTTCACCATCTCCACACCCTGCTCAATGGTCTCAGGGTCGTCCGTGGCACAATATTGCCCCAGCAGGTACTCCAGCACGTAGGTCGGCACGCTGGCGTTGCCCTTGATGCGGTTGGTCAGGTCTTTCCTCACCACGCGACCGGCAAACAGGTCGTTTATCTTTTTGTTCGATAGCTTCATGTCCGATCAATTAAAAGTCATCAAAATCATTCTTCATGGCCAGCGACAGCCTGTAATTGAACTTCGAGAGGGTATTCCACTGGTTGGACTTCTCCACCCTCTCCTCGATGATCAGGTAGACGTGATCGCTGTTGCGGATGTTGGTGGAGAGCGTGAACCTCTTCTGCACCTCCCGCTCCTCCGACCGTTCGCTGGTCAGGTCGAACGTGTAGTTGAACACATCGCTGATCACCTTCCGTTCCTGCCCATCTCCCTCGATGACGGCGAAGTAGGACTTGATGGTGCGGGCGGTATATTTCTTGCCCACCGGGTCCTTCTGGTAGAACTTCACCGTGTGGATGTTGGTGGTGATGCGGTTGCTCGTCTTGTTGATGATGTCGATCTCCACCTTTGATACGGTATCTGTACGTTTCCTGGCGATGAAGAGGAGAGGCACCACCGTCTCCTGCAGCGACATGCCCCCATGCACGTAGCGGCTGCCCGACCCCTGTTTCCGGAGTCGTATGATCCCCTTTGGCAGAAGTATCTCCCGGTCGGAGTGGATGTTGAGCTCCCGTGCGTTGAACTTCATCACGTTCTGGTTGTGCGTCAGGTTCTCCCCGATCACGTATCGGCGACTATCCCTATGGATGGTACCCTCTATCTGTGCATCGGTAAAATCACTTTCAGCCAGATCCTCATGCTGGTAGATGAATCCATGATCGGAGGTGATGATCATGTGGGTACCGTTCATGTTGCCAATCTTCTTCACCAGCTCAACGAGGAAACCAATCTCATCGCGCGAAGCCTCGATCACCTTCTCCTCCGTGGTCTTGTCATCTCCCAGCTTGTCGATGCGGTTGTGGTAGACGTATATCAGGTCGTGCTCTTGTATCAGCTGCTGCGCCTCTGCACTTTTGGAAGACATGCCCATCAGGTCCTCTGCATTGATGGCAGCGGCACTCACCCCGGCATTCAACTGAAGAATCTTTTGTCGCCCCTGCAGTCCGAGGGTACTCATCCCGTCCGCCAGTATCGACTCCCCTTCGCCCAGACTCAGTTCCCTGTGCGGGAGCATGGCCGCCATCCCCAACTGTGTGTAGGATGGCAGGCTGGTCACCTGGTACTCCAGCGATGATGTGTAGCGGGCCTCCTCGTTGAACAGGTCATGCAGCTCCTTGCCGCACTCGTAGCGCAACCCGTCGGAGATGATCACGAACAAACGGTTCGACTTCTCCAGGTAGCGGCTCTTCACATCCCGCTCGAAGAAGCGGCTCTGTCGCTGGGAACCATCATACCAGCTGCTGTTTTTCTCGATCACCTCCTGCCATTTGTGTCCCAGCTTCGGCAGCCAGGTGTTGGAGTATATCTTGTGAACCCTCGTGAAGAGTCCAGACAGCACCGCATTCTGGTTAACCTCCCGGTAATACTGGATGAGCAAACGGTAGTACTGGTCCACCAGGTACCATTGAGAGGTATATTTCCTGAAGCCGTCGGTATAATCGTCGATGGAGATCTCCTTGTACCTGTTAACCGCATCAGTCAGCCGGAGCGCATTCTCCAGTGCCTTGTAGAAAGCACCGTATCTGTCCGACCAGAAGGTGTTCTCCCTGCTTTTCAGTATCTGCTCAATCTTCTCCGGGTTCTGCGAATCATTGATGATCAAGGCAACCAGCTCACGGATCACCTGCTGGTCCACGCACTCGAAGAGATCCTCCTGCTGATAATCTTCCATAGGGAGCGAGGAGATGGCATCGGGTACCATGAGATCCTCCTCAATTTTCCTGCTGATCTTTCGGAAGTCATCTTCGAACGAGCGGAGGTCCTTCCACCGGGAGAGCAGTACCTCGGCGTTCCTGTTCACACCCGATTTGTGTGCCAGGGGTTTGAACCCTTTCTGGAAAAGCTCCAGCAGGAAGTCGTAAATACCACGGGCAGCACTCTTGTACCCGTAGTTCAACTCCACCTCATTCCAGAACGACTCCTCCAGTCCGAACCTGGTCAGCTCCCTGTCAACATCATCACTCTTCTCCTCAATGAACAATTGCGCATATCGGGTGATCAGCTCTTCGATGCCGGAAGAAGATGCACCCAGGGCGATCTGGATCATCTTGACCGTCAGCTGCTGCTCCGTGTCGCCCGGGCTCTTCAGGAGGTTGAACTTCTGTACACGCTCCCTCGAGCGGAAGAACTCCATGTGCGGCCTTATCCAGCTTCTGAAGGTGATAGGCAGCTCCAGCTCCTGCAGCGTCATCGCCTCCCGGTCAGTATGGAAGAGGTAGTTGGCCAGCTCCACGTCCAGCAGCCAGTTCTCCTCGTTCTCCGGATGTGGGTGGGGAAGGTACAGCAGAAACTTTCCTCCAGCATTCTTCACATAGAGTGCATGTTTCACCGCAAACTCGTTGTTCTCCACCGTGATTTTCTCCACCCCGGGCAGGGTGAGCGATGCATACTCCTCCCCGAATGATTGCTCCTCATCGTACCAGAGGATGATGCGATGCTTTTGGAACAGGTTGGCCAGGCTCTCTTCTATCTTGCTCATGATGTTATTTCTCTTAGTCTCTTATCTGACTTGTGTCGATCCAGTCGAACCCACGTACTTTCTCTTTGGTCTTCTTGTCGTTCAATCCCGCTACCTTGGCTACGGGACTTCCCAGCTTGTTGTAGTTCACCAGTACCCCGTCGTCCAGATCCAGGGCGATCCTTTCAGTAGCCAGCGGGTAGAGGATCTCGGTCTCGTAGTGCATGCAATCCTCCAGCATCACGTTGATCCGGTCGATCTCCTTGCGGGCCTTGTTCTGCTCGGTGACCGATCCTTCCACCTCGATATGCTCCTGCTGGGTGCGGTACATCTTCAGCTTCTCAATGAACTCTTTCAGGTAAGAATTCAGGATGCGGTTGATGGTGTCGGGGGTGTAGCGGTGCAGGTATACCAGCACGTTGAAATATCCCTTGGGTGAGGAGAACATCCAGTAGATGGGGCGCTTCTTGTAACG
>Ga0209510_1001424_pt1 | contig 27233 bp, 28 predicted proteins | sample BiotimSIPDNA_FD_185749 | JGI IMG/M metagenome (GOLD analysis project Ga0209510, IMG submission 185749) | Anaerobic biogas reactor microbial communites from Washington, USA - Biogas_R1 time_0 SIP DNA (SPAdes) (version 2) | ecosystem: Engineered > Bioreactor > Anaerobic > Unclassified | place...
AACCGTGTATTGTCCAAATTGCGGAAAGCCAATCAATGAAGGCCAGCGATCCTGCCAATATTGCGGAAAGAATAAATCTTAAGAGACTTTAAAAATCCAATGGACCGTCAGCAAAAAAGCACTGCTTTCATGAAAATGTGATAGTACTTTATTACATTTGTATTTTGGCAATAGATCACAATTCGCTCGATAATGAGTCTAAAAAAGGCACCCTACTTTGTAATTTCGTAGGGTGCCTTGCTCGTTTTCAACATTATTCAACGACATCCACCGTCAATCCAGACTTAAATTCCACAGTAAATTTGTCCTCGTAAACTGTAACCTTCTCAATCAACCGCCGGACAAGCTGCTCATCATATTTGGTAAGAGCGGTGGATTGCTTCTTTAGGAATGTGCTCATGTCAGCAATCCGCTTTTTGAGTTCATCACGGTTAGCGCTTTCAAGCAGCAGCTTCTGCTTCTGGTCACGAAGGTGGTGAATCTCATCGCCAACTTTATCATAATCCGCATTGGAGGTGGCAAGCTTCAAAAGCTCATTTTGCAGTTCCTCCAGCCGCTTATCAATATCCGACAAGGCCTTGTCGCTTTCACGATTTATATACACCCCTGATTAAATGCTTGAATGTTGTCAAATATTCGGTGCCTGGCGTAGTTGCCTTTGGCATATTTGATAACTGCCTCAATTTTGCCCTTGGTCTCCGGATCACTTTTGCGGCAAAGATATATCTTAAAACCCATCTGCTGCCGGAATCTCTCGAATTCTGCTGTGTATATGATATCCCCAAAGTTTTCGTTTATAGCCAGGAGCCTGTCCTGATCGTACACAATTTCTTCTGGCACCCCTCCTATGTATTCAAAGGCCCGATAATGCACCTGTATGAATCTGGCTGCTGTAAGTGGCTTATCGTCCCATTCAACATATTTATAACGGCTGTGTGAAAGAACCAGCCCAAATCCTGTGAGCTTTACCCGCTGCCCCTGGGTATTTACCAGGGTGGTAAAACCTAAATCTACTTGTGCCTGATAACCCATGGGCAGTTCTTCCACTGCTTGGTATTGACGCTGGATAACAGGCTTCTTAATGTTATACTGAATCCGTAAACTCCTGATAAATCGTCTAAGCGTTCTCTCCTTTCCCTGATAATCTAAATAATGCTGTTTAAGCCAATCTTGTATTTGTGCTGATGACATGTCGGGATGTTCCTGTAACCACCTCACAATTTGTTCTTCGTATTTTTCAAGCTTTCTGGTTCTTTTTGTGTTTTTTCTTATTTCGGCAAATTCGTCTGGCGTCACCTCCCAATAACGATCAACTGTTTTCCAATCTATGCCCAACTGCCGTTGAACTTGTGATTTATTAAGCCCCATCTCCTTTAGCTGCTGTAATTCTTGATACATCGGCCACCCCTTCACCTGGTTCCTCTCCTCGCATAATTGTAGTCTTTTACCCTACAATTTTAGCTGGTTTGGAACATTAAGGTAAATATTCTCCGTTTTTAGTGGCCAATTTTTCTCCCTTTTATTTTACCGTTTACAATACACCAAGAGACAGTGTTACCATCAATACAAAGAAGATTACAACAGCCTATCTCACAGATGAATATGCAGAAGATGAGAAGAAATTAAAACTTAAGCTGATTGAAGGTGATGATTATGCATATGACCAGTTGATTTCGAATAGCAAGCCTGTAGAGGGCAGTCTAATTTCTGCAAATTATCAGTTGTTTTATGATGCGGTTTCTTCCATGTCTGATGAGCTACTGGTGGGATTATATGATGCAATTATGAAATTAGAAATGGTTCATGTCAGCCTTGAGCCAAGCAAGGGTGATGATCCACAGTTAGTATTTGAAAGTCTGAACTCTACAGGACAGAAACTTCTTGAGGGAGATAAGATTAGAAATTACGTATTGATGAATATGACATCGGAGTTACAGAATAAGTTCTACAAGAAATATTGGGAACCACTAGAGGCTACCATTACAAAGAATGATGTCGATAAATTTATTAGATACTATCTTTCTGTGAAGAACCACGAACTGATTAGTGATAAAAATATTTATTTTGAGTTCAAGTTTTATGCTATTCGTCAGGGTAATAATGCTGAGGAAATCCTGCAAGATATGTTAATGTATGCGGAATTTTATAAAATAATTAAGACGGCATCAGGTATAGATAATTCTTATAATTCAATATTAGCAAGAATTAATAAGCTTGAGATTAACATGACAATACCTCTGATGTTTGAGCTCTTTGCAGCTAATAAGAATGGACGTATAACAGTGGAAGAGTTGACTGATTGCTTTAGCATTTTGGAAAGCTACCTTGTGCGAAGAATTATTTGTGGACTTCCAACAAATGCTTTGAATAAGCTGTTTGTTGGACTTGCCTTAGAGATTGATAAATACACTTCAAAAGACCATGTGCCATATATGGAGGCTTTTAAATATGCAATTTTGAGTAAGCAAGGAAAGAGTCGTTTCCCAAATGACCATGATTTTAGAGATAAGTTTTCCACATATGAACTGTATAATGCAAAACCATATGTGAAGAAGTATATCCTTGAAAGATTAGAGAACTGGAACAATCGTGAGCAGGTAGCTGTGGAAGAACAGATTGATAATGGAACGCTGACCATAGAACATATTATGCCACAAACTCTTAATGATGAATGGAAGACAGCTCTTGGGGACAAATGGGAGTTGGCCCATAGCAAATATGTAGATACTCCTGGTAATCTTACTCTAAGTGCATTTAATAGTAGTTACAGTAACATTTCTTTCCTAAAGAAAAAGAATATGAAGGATAAAGGATTCATTCATAGTAAGTTGCAGCTAAATGCATATCTTAAAAAACTTGAAAAGTGGGATGAAGAAGAAATACTTAAAAGAGCGGACCATCTATTTGAGAGGGCTTTACAGATATGGGCAATTCCAAGTACAGATTATTCGCCAGTAAGCAAAGAAGATATAATATATTGGGATGATGAGGATTTTGATTTTACAAATAAAAGAATTGTGGAGATGGTTCTTTTTGGAGATTCAATTGCCACAACAGATGTAACAGATGCATACAAGAAAATTAATGTTTATGTATATTCATATGACCCAGCTGAATATATGAAGGTAGTAGATACGACTAAGGAGAAGGACTCTATAAGATCTCCTTTTGAAATAGCGCCTGGTGTATATATAACTACAAATTTAAGTTCACAGGTTAAGATTGCAAACATTCAGAAGTTGTTTGGATCCTTTGAATTTGAATCAAAAGATTTGCAATTTAAAGTAAGAGATATTTCAAAAGCTCTGAAATTTGATATAGATGATGAAAATACTTATGTTGCATTGAAGGTAGGAGAACTTGCTAAGTACCTTATTTCAAAATTACTGTTAGATGGAAAACTATCTGAACAGGAAATTGCATTATTACATGAAAAGGGATACTCAAAGAAATTGTTCCCTAAAAACTATTATCCAGTTTTGGCTGATAACGTTAATGCATATAAGGGAAATGGTAAGACTACAAGATTCTATAAAGAATCTGTAACCATGCCGAATGGAAAAGAACTATTTATTTCAAGCCAGTGGTTTGAAGATGATAGAGATAATTTGGTGGAGTGGTATAAGAAATACAATTTGTAATCAAAATTACAATTTATTTTTATTTACATCCTGAAAAACCAGTTGATAAGTTCCCACAAACGAAAGCCAATAGTGGATATGTTTCCAACTACGAGCGTGGATATTTTCCCAAGTTCGAGGGTAGGTAAAAATAGAGCAAAAACACCGTTTTGACAGCTATAAAGACCTCTCAAAACATATGGAGGATTTAGTATGGCTATTCCTTATATTGCTGGTTTAACCGCATTAGCATTACAGGTGAATCCCGATATGACATTTGAACAGATAATTAATACAATTATAGAAACAAAAATGGTTACTTCAGAGGGAAGATATATAATTAATCCTAAAAAATTTATAGATTCAATATAGCTGCATATTACTAAATGGCCAATTGATTTATGATATATTTAATGCAAAAATCTACCATGGGTACCGCATCCCGGTAATTGCCTTTTGACCATATCGTTGGCTGTTTTTTCAGTGCCGCAAATGTATATTCCGGCAAGACGGTTACGGGCGGATCTGCAATAAAAAAAAGTCCCGGCCATCATAGGCCCTTTCCACATCCTGCTGCTGTTCGTATTCCCCTGGTTTATGATGTTTTCAATAAAGTTCTGGAGAATGGCGTCTGCCTGGCAGCGTTCATTATAAACAGTTTGGGAATAACTATTCTACCGGGATATAACTTGACTAATAGATTTTCATGTCCAACCCATAAAAAAGCAGATATGCAGTCGCTATCGAAAAAGAGCGAATCAGTCAATTATGGCAAAACTTTTGAGGTTACATATGTGACATGGGGACGGGTGGCTCCTTTATTACAGAGCCTAAAACGCAGAAAGGTTCACAAAAATACATATAGCTACTGTATATTTGTTGATATTTCTTCTTAAGCGCGTATAATAAAGATATAGAGCAGTTATGAAAGGAGGCGCAGCCATGAAAGCTCGAAATGACGTGCAGGTGACAATGCGTATAGACAGAAACGTCAAGGAAGCAGCTGAGCAGCTTTTCAGCCGGCTTGGCCTGAACATGACAACCGCAGTCGGTTTGTTCCTGCGTAAAGCGGTCAGCGAAGATGCTATTCCCTTCGTCGTAAGTGTCAAAAAATCTGGAATCAATGGATATTCAGCCAGGCAGATAGAGGAATTGTTCGGTGTGGCCGTAGACGATGCAATCGCGAAAAAGAAACAGAATGGTTCTCCTGTTGCCCGGTATGATGAGGAAAATAAAAAGGCGTATTTAGAGTATGCTGACGGAAGACGGGAATATGTCAATGACTGATATAAATAAAAAACCTGCGGTGTTGGTCTTTGCAGGCCCGAATGGTGCCGGCAAAACAACAATCGCCCACCATTTCCCCGTATCAGGAACCTATGTAAATGCGGATGACATTAAAAGGGAGTATAACCTTACGGATCTTGAAGCCGCGCAGCAGGCTGAAGCTCTTCGCAATAAACTTCTGGATACAGGGGAGGATTTTACATTTGAAACGGTCCTTTCGACTGAGCGTAACCTGCTGCTGATGCAGAAAGCGAAAGCACTTGGATATGAAGTACGGTGTGTTTATGTACTGACTATTGATGTAAATATCAATATAGCCAGGGTGAAGGAGCGGTATGCTTCCGGAGGACATGATGTGCCGGAGGATAAAATCCGTTCAAGATATCGCAAAGCTTTGGGACTGATACCAGAAGTCGCTGCTGTTTGCGACATCTTCTTTCTGTACGACAATTCAGTCAGGCCTACTTTGATTTTCAGCAAAGAATATGGGGAATCAAGGATATTCCCAAACAACCGGTGGCCAGAGGCAGAACTCAAAAAACTGCTGGGAATGTAACAGGGGGTAACGAGGGGCGGTTTTTTCCTTGCCCCCTTGTCACACTTCCTTACTACTGAAAAAGCGACGGCCGGAATAAAATCTATTCCGAACCGCCGCTTTTTTAATGGGCTGGGCCGCTGCTGACTGACAGCCTTATTTTATTACTGATGGTTATTACTTTGCGATTCTTTCTATAAAGCTTTGAAGGATTGCAGCCACCTGCCAACGCTGAACATTGTCGGCAGGCATCAATTGACTTCCGCTTCCTTGAATTAATCCCTCAGCATTTGCCCAAGACATGGCGTCCTAGCAAAGCAACAGAACAATGTTACAATTTCTTCAGGGGAGTGCTCAGGATATTCTGAAGATGGTTCGGGGATAGAACGGCGCATATCTTCTTCGCAGATAGCGCAGAGTCCAATGGCATCTGCGCTATCTTCACCTTCGGTATTAATTTTCAATCTCCCTATAGTTTTCAATAGCCTGGCGCAGTAACGCTATTTTGCCTTTGAGTTGCTCATTAGTTCCCCAGGGAGACAAATCGATTATCATTTGCCTGCTCTTCAGGTCAAGCAAATCCAGCTGTGACGTTGATAGGGGACTTTTCAATATTTTCGCCAATACATTATTTTGTGCTAATATAATTAGGAAGATTATTATTAGGGAACTAATAAAAGAGTAGTTACCTTTTCATTATGGAGGTAAAAATGGGGCTTCATATTGCTAATGTTAATAAAAGTTTCGGCGGCAAAAAAGTAGTCAATAACCTGTCGTTCAATATAGATCAGCCCGGCGTGTTTGGGTTGCTGGGAACTAATGGTGCCGGGAAAACCACTACCATCCGTATGATATTAGGCATACTTACGAAGGATAGCGGGAGAGTCGATTGGGATCAAAAGCAGGTTACACGTAACAACGTCAGATTTGGCTATTTGCCTGAGGAACGCGGCATCTATCCCAAGGCCAAGGTCAGCGAACAGCTGCACTATTTTGCCAGACTCAGAGGGATGAGTTTTTCGGAAGCTAAAACATCCATGGATTATTGGCTGGAAAGACTTAAAGCAACAGAGTATACCCATACAGTTGCTGAACGGCTTTCAAAAGGGAATCAACAAAAGATTCAGTTAATCTCATCTATTATTCACGATCCAGAGCTTCTTATCCTCGACGAACCGTTCAGCGGCTTAGATCCCATAAACACCGATCTATTCAAATCAGTTATTCAGGAACTCCTGGAAAAAGGTAAATACATCATAATGTCCAGTCACCAGATGGCTGCGGTAGAAGAATATTGCAGGGAGATTTTAATTCTGGACCAGGGAGAGACTATCCTGGCTGGTAATTTAAAAGAGATTAAACATGGCTATGGCCGCACCAACCTTTTCATTGATTGTGAAGGGGATCTTGCCCGATTTGCCCAGGATGAAGGGATCAAAAATGTTATAATCACCGCTTCCGGCTTCGAACTGAAAATTACCAACGATGCCCAGGCATACAGACTGTTGGACAGGATAATCAAATCCGGAATGATGCTCAATAAGTTCGAAATCAGAGAACCTTCTTTGCATGAAATATTTGTTGAATTGGTAGGTGAAAAGGTATGAGCGAATTTCTAACCGTTTTAAAATATACATTTCGGGAAAACATCCGCAAAACAGCTTTTATTGTTTCTACAATAATTATTTTAATCCTGACCATAGCCATGATGATTGTCCCCGGAATGATTAAAAACGGTACCTTTAACTCGTCTAACGGGAAGGATGCGAAACAAAAATCTGCGGTCGTTAAGAATTTCTATATAATTGATAATGCTGGTTTGCTGCAGCAAGATTTATCCCCATTTGAGGCGGCCTTTAAAGAATATAGATTTGACTTGAAACCCAATGCGGGAAAAAAAGCACTTATGAAACTGGTCAAGGAGGATGAAAACAAGTGCCTGCTTGTTTTAGGTGAACAGTCAGACAGGTTGAATATGGACTATTATGTCAAAACCTATGGTTCGGGACCTGAGCGGCATGCTCTGCAAGCAATGGTTAACACGCTCTATGATTCTAAGCTCTTAGGATCGGCTGGTGTGGATAAAGTTACCAAGGAAAAAGTGCTGGCAACTCCGGGTATTAAAGTAAATGAGCTGGGCCAAGGATATTTCAAGAGTAAGATCTCAAGTATGATCATCATTCTTGTTCTCTTCTTTGCCATTTACTATTTCGGATACGGAATTGCTATTTCAGTTGCTTCGGAAAAATCATCCCGGGTTATGGAGACCCTGGTTACTTCTACTAAACCATCGAATATCATTTTAGGCAAAACGGCTGCAATGGGACTACTGGGACTCTCACAACTCACCTTGATCCTTTTGACAGCCGCCATTACCTACAAGCTATTCTTCCCTAAGTATTTTACCATGTTCGGCCAGAGCATTGATTTTTCAGCATTCACGCCCTTGGCGATACTTATGATATTGGTTTATTTCATGTTAGGTTATTTGCTGTATGCCATGATGTATGCTGTTGCCGGCGCATCGGTGAGCAGTTCAGATGATGTGAATGCCGCGATCATGCCCATCACTATGATCTCTCTGATATCGTTTTATTTGGCATACCTTCCGGCAACATTACCGACTCCCGGGAAAACCGCTATTGCAACATCAATCATACCTTTTACCGCCCCATTCTCAATGCCGGGCAGGTTATTATCAGGCAGTGTTTCAACCGCAGAGTTAACAGGTTCCATTGTTGTACTGGCAGCAACTATTCTGTTGTTTTCCTGGATATCTGTAAAGATCTATTCCGCAGCCATACTCCATTATGGGAACCGGCTAAAAATTGGCGAGTTAATTAAATTAGTTTCTCAACTTTCGTAGTTGAAATCACTGGACAACCTCTGGGGCTGATATCTTTTAAGCGTTGGGTACGGAATTTTATCAGTAGGCTGGTTTCAGGTAATGGGTCTAACAGGGTTAAGACCTACAAACCATTTATAAGCCAGGTTTACACTTAAATCCTGCATCAACTGTTCGTAGTACAGGTTATATAGATATTTTAAAATTTGAATCCCAAGCATCATTTCAGGTTCTTTGGCGCACGCTCTTGTATATACTCTTCGAAGGCATTAGCAACACATAATTGCCTGTATCTGGCGGTTAAATCATCAGGATGCGCCACTGTGGCAGGTAACGGCCTACCCAGTCTAACGGTTTATGGTAACGGCTTATGACTATAATGTCATTCCCCTGTTATAACAGTTCTTGATTTTCCTGGTAATATGCGGTACCCTTAATAGAGCACATGTTCTGCTAAGGGATGGTGGCCTATGATGCCTGCCTGCATAGGCTTCAACCGTTGCTTTCCTGCTTTGATCACCACTTTCACGTTTACAAACTGCTATTTACGGCATATACTATGCATAAAGAATTCTTGATATATCAAGAATTAAAAGGAGTGGTATTGATGAACCTGGCAAAGGTGTCTGCAAATGGTCAGGTCACTGTTCCCATCGAAATTCGCCGCAAACTTAACCTTAAGGAAGGAGATAAAATACTCTTTATTGAGCGTGAAAACGGCGAAATTGTAATTGACAATGCATCTGCCACGGCCATTCTAAAAGCTCAAAAGGCGTTTGCAGGAGTGGCTGAAAAAGCCGGTATCCAGGATGAAGACCAGGTGCAGATTCTTATTGATGAAGTACGCTACGGAAAGGATTCCAAGTAAGAAATACGAAGTATTTCAACGATAATTCTTAGTTTTTAATTCTTAATTATCAATTCAAAAACACTATCTTTTGACCACGCATTCACTAATATTCACTCAAATAGGGTTTCCGCAGTAGAATCAATGTTAAAATAGTATAAAAACTACTATTACAAAGAAGGTACCTGCGTGCATCAATATAGCGTACATTTTGAAATTATCAATAACTTAAGAAATACTTCAGAAGGATGGCTTGTTCCAAATAACTATGACTTTTGGAAGCCTTTAGTGTTACGCTATATAAAATACAGCGATACTCTAAGAATCGATTGTTGGAATAATGATGAATATGCAATAAACCGGATATTGCCTTATGCTAAAAAAATTGATAGAGAAAGCAATCCTAATATGACCAGTGTTTGGCTGGACATTCATTTTGATGTTATTGATGATATTATAAATAATCTTTTTGATAATGAACAAAAAATTGCCTGGTTTTCATTATTCTTAGAAATAGATGAAAAGTGTTTCTTCTCTTCAGAGCATTATGGGAAAGAATTTTCTATACTAGAGGTTAATTATGAGGAAGTTGAATTCCTACGTACATTTATTACTACGGATTTTTGCTTTCATATATGGGATTGCTCCGGCATAAGTTTCTAAACATATGAGTTCATTCCAACCATATGCAATTACGGGAGCAGTAAATCCCCGGTATTCATCAACACTCTGGGCGATGACACGGCCGCCCAGTTTTTCATAAAAACGGCGGCTGGGGTTTTCCGTCAGAGCCCAGACCATCATGGTATTCCAGTTTCTCTGCCGAAAAACCTGACTAACCCTGTATAACAGGTAACGCCCTATGCCCTGAGTCTGAAAAGCTGGTGCAACATGCAGATTGTAGATTTCACCCATATACCCTGAATTTTGACTGTGGTTTTTTCCAGCCATGATAAAAGCCATTATTTCACCGCTTTTCTCCGCGACTAATGCTACTGCCTGGTCTTCCTCCCAACGGGCAAAGAAATTTTCAATCTCCGCTTGCTTTTGAGAACAGGAGACTTCCTCCATCAACTGGCGAGGAAGAAATTTGCCATAACTGTCGCGCCAGGTGGCTGCATTAATCCTGGCCATGGCTGGGGCATCGCCTGGTTGGGCCTCTCTTATCACAACATGCTCCCCGGGCAAGGACACGATTTCATTATGATTTGTAAAGCTAGCGTTTAAGGCCTTTTCCATATAAAAGTAATCCAGTCTTTCGTCGTCGCTCACCTGAATAAATGCTTCTTCCCTGGTCCGGTAACCAAGATGCTGATAGAATGCCTGTGAAGGCAATGAAGCATCGAGATTTAAATGGTGAAGACCCATCGATAAAGCCTTTTTCTCCAGAGTTTCCATAACCATACGCCCGAAAGTTCGGCCCTGAAACGCAGGGGAAACAAAAACCCTGCGTATATTCTGTTCACATATGGTCCCGGTACCGACAATCAGCTCATTCAACTCCAGCACTATGGTCTGCCCCTGCCGGGCATCGGCCAGTATTTGTCTGCTGGAATGGTAATCCTTAAAGTATTGAATAGCTTTGGGCCCATAAACACCTGTATAGGCATCATCTATAGTCTGATAGATGAGCTGCTGCAGTGCCTCTATATCACTATCCATAAAGGACCTCGTTTTCGGAATGTTCATCGCTAATTACCTCTTAACCGTCACGGTAATCCATGAAACAAAAAATTGCTGTTATCTCCGGTTTTTGCAGGAATAAAATGGTTGCGACTAGAAATTTAAGTAATATTATACACTATATTCTTAATTCAGGGTTATATAATAGTAAACGGAAGTATTCCATTCAGCTCTTTTGCCAACGGCTACTAAATAATTTACGGAAGGTGTTTGGGTGAGGGAGGATAAGCCGAGTCCGGAATTCGTTTATAAAGCTTTCGCGGAATATTATGATGCTTACGTGGCCGGGTTTGAGGCTGATTTTGAAGTTTACTTGCGCCTGATTAAACCTGGATTAAAAGTGCTGGAAATCGGTTGCGGAACCGGGCGAGTACTGAAGCCATTACTAGAATCCGGAGCCTCGGTTGTAGGTGTGGATATTTCCCATGAAATGCTGGCCCTGGCCCACAATAAGTTAGCAAGTTTTTGTGACAGCGGGGTATTGAGACTACTAAACCATAACTTTGTTTATTCGTCTATCCCCGAAAGATTTGACCGGGTTTTTGTAACTTTTTACACTTTCAATTATCTGTTAAGTTATGAAAATGCCCTTTTGTTCTTGAAGAATATATATAGTTCGCTGAACGATGGAGCTGTTCTGTTGATGGATATGTTCTTTCCGTCCATCTACTATAATCCCACCATTGAGGGGAAGTGGCAGGAAAGATACCTTAACCTGGTAGAAAAACAAATAAGGCTGTCTGATAGGAGGACTATGCGAGGACCGGTGGAGAAAAGGGAGCAAGTATTTGAAGAAGATGGCGGCAGGCAGGAAATCACCACCTTGCGAAGGTTTTATGACAAGAACGAAACAGCCAGGCTGCTTAGGGAAGCCGGGTTCTCATCTGTTAAATTTGCCGATGCTTATGATTCAACGCTATTCCATCAGCTTGAACTATTAGAGGCTACCGACCGCGGCTTTCTTGTTATGGCTAGGCGGGAAGCCGGTGGAGAAAAGGGTTAACCCTGCAGACGTTCCATTTTACCGCGCCTTTTTGTTAATGCTGTGCAGTCTGTTATAACTGCGACATAAAGGCATCATATAGCCTTAATCCTTAAGCAAACGAATTGGGCAAGGTTTTGGTTCCTGGATATAATCATACAATAAACGGTATTGCCCAAGTACGCCACGATAAGGACAGTTATCGTATTCGGGTTCACAACCGTGTGTTCCATAGTAATGAGCCCATCTATCTAATGCTACGTATTGGGTAATATCTGAACTTTGAACACGGTTAAACCATTCACCGTTAAAATAAGCGGCGTTTGGATGGCGTTTACCTGGAAGAATCAAATAGTTTAATCCGTAAGGAGCGATAATGAATAGGCATAGTATAAGTGCCACTAATCGGATAATTCTCAAATCAGGACCTCCTAATAAAGACTTCTTCGCAGGAATAATTCAGTTAATTATTTATACGACGTTTGGGACTTTTTCTTGCGCAGTTCAAAGAGAATGTGCAAGAGCAAACAGTACCTACTCTAAATTGAGGACTGGGTGACTGACCTCCACCAAGCTTTAAATCTGATTGCCGCAGCGGTGATCCGGTCGTGAGGGGGTTCGATTCCCACGCTTCCACCAATAAAATATATTAAAGGGCTTTAGCCCTTTTTTTATTACTCTTATCTAAAGTTATATATGCGTCTTTTGCATATTTTGCAAAAATCAAACAAAGAACCAAATACAGTCCTATATAGGATAATGGGCCGAGTATCGGACCGAACATTTGGCTGCCTAATGATATATATTCTGGTGCATTCCCAGGTATAATCCTCCAGATTTCCATGAGTGCACTAGCAGCACTTAGTACAGAGGCGAATAAATACAAAACAAAATACCTCTTTTTCATTGCATGTTACCTCCTCAAAAATAGTTTCGTTAGATTGTGTTTACTCCTTTCATCCTCTTTAAAATTAAGTCTAAAACTCATACCGGACATATTCATATTCGCAGGGATTGCCGTAAGCTAGAGGTGTCAAGGGGACCGTTCGAGACTGCTGAAAAAGTACCATAAATGTCATCCTGAGGAGCTGCAGGCGATGAAGGATCTCTTTTAAAGGCCGTGATATTGGGATTAAGGCAATGAGATTCTTCGCTAGCGCTCAGAATGACATGTAAAAAAGGACTTTTTCAGCAGTCTCGGACCGTTCCCTGCATTATCTGAATATATAACGATTTAAAATATTTCCTGGCCATTTATTTTCCGGTTCCCTGGCGGCCAAAACCTTCACCCAGCTTTATTGAGTGTAATTGACCACCGCTGGCCCAGTTATCGCGGGTATATTCATCTATCACCACTGTTACCCACTCAGGTTCAACCTCCAGAATTCTGGCTGTTTCTCTGGTCAAAACAGTCACCAGTTCCTGTTTCTTTTCCAGACTGCGACCGGCAATCATTTTAACACTTATAATAGGCATAGCAACAACCCCCTTAAAATTTAAATTAATTGGAATATTTATCATTACAAATAAATAATTCCTGGAAAAGATTATTTACGATCTAAATATATCACAAATAAGGCTTATTGCTCTATTTGCTTTTAAACGACAAATATCACAGTTAGAACCTATTAAAGAAGGAAAAGGCAAACAAAATGTCTAATTATATTTAATGGTGTGGGTGCTATGGGAAATAGCGCTTCTAATTCTTCCTGAGTTGAGGATGAGTCATTTGGCAAGTGAGCGTTTTGCATAATTAACTTTTCTTTAATTATCATACTAACTTCTAAAATGTCATCCTGAGCGTTAGCGAAGGATCTACGGTATTTATGAGACTCTTCACTATCGCTCAGAGTGACAGTATTGAAGGATTTATTAATTATGCAAAATTCTCAAGTGTGAATTTCATAAAGAAAGCGGTGAATTATTATGGAAAATGAAATGGAAAATCAATTGGTTTACGCAAGCTTTTGGCAGCGATTAGCGGCACATTTATTTGATAATATTTTTACAGGAGCACTTTATAAGGGAATTACAATTATTTACTCTGACCCGACCGCAATTGTAGCAATTTTACTTATGACTGCATATTATGCCGGTTTTGAGGGATCATTTTTACAAGCTACGGTAGGTAAACAGGTTATGAAATTAAAGGTTACTGATTTAAACGGTGAGAGAGTTTCATATTTAAGGGCCTTTGCCAGATTTGTATGTATGATGGTAATACCAATAATACCGGCAATGATTATAATTGTGATTTTAATCTTCTATAATGGTTATATGGACGATATGACATTAACTTTGTATTTTATATTACTATGGATAATGTTTTTATTTATTGATTGCCTGTTTATTGTCATAACTCCCAGAAAGCAGGCTTTGCATGATATGATTACCGGGTGCCTGGTACTTAAAAGGAACGATGACAGTGCAAGGGGACTCTTCTCTTAAGAAATGATAAAGGAGAAGAGAACCCGGTTATGTCATTCTGGTTTGGGTATTTTTAGTTTCAGGCCCATAGCAAGGTTAGCAGAGCAGCTACCGAAGTAAAGACAATGGAAATAACTACTGCTACCCGTATCACCTTGGATTCAATACCCATGGCATCAATAGTAGCGGCTGCATTCTGCAGTTTGGCCGGAGAGATAACACTGGCCAGGCCACCGGCTATAGCGCATCCGGCAGTTATTACCAAAGGGTTAAAGTTAAGTAGATCCGAAGTAATCATATTATATTTGGTAAACAGGGCAATGGTAGAAGCTTCCGAACCGGAAACAAATCCACCCAGCAGGCCCAGATAAGCAGCTGCAACCGGGTATAAACCATTAAAGAAGTTTGCCGAACCTACAGCCAGTACCGAAATCATATTATAGTCGGGGTTAAGCAGGGTCCAGGTTCCTCCTTGTGGAGTATAACCGGAGAACATCATAATATAAGCAATAGAAAAGAAAATTGCTGCTGAAAATACCGGCCTTGGTGCCCGTTTTAACCACTTCCTGCCAATATCTTTCCACTGTTCACGGGTGGGCCTGATAAATGGTACAGCCAGTAAAGTGCTTATAATAACCCAGGTATAGGCATTCCACAGCATGCGGGTGTTAATCGGTTTGCCGCCGGGAATAATCTCCAGCGACATGGACAGTTCTTTAAACAAATAATTATGCAGCGCCGGCCAGAAATTAATAATCAGACAGCAGGAAATCAGAATAATCCAAGGCGATAAAGCTTTTAATAATGGCATGGACTGTTCAGCTTTTAAATCTTCCGGGGTGAGAGCCGAACGATCCAGGACTGGCAACCCCTGAACCTTTAAGAATAAAATCATCATTAAAATGGTAGCCATTCCACTTAGAACTCCGGTCAGAACAATCCCGTTACCAATATGGGCAATAGCTATGGCCGTCATCCCCATAGTAAATCCTGCCAGCAGACACGGCCAGAAGCCTTCCCGCATCTTTGACCAGCCGCCAACTATATAAAGCATACCAAAACCGATCATAGTAGAAATTACCGGCATAAATTGAGAAAAGACCAGAGCAGCTTGGTTTAAGGTGGTACCGGACATATCAGTATATACTACCAGGGCAGCTCCCAGCATAGCATAGGTACACAGAGCATCAAAACCCAGGGCCGGCAAAGCTACTGCAACAAAAGTTGAATATCCGAGTGCCAGCATAATCGGGGGCAAAATCGAAACCGGGGTAGCTCCAACTGATACCAGTAAAGTGCCAATACCCATGTTAATCATCATAATCTGTACCGTTTGATTTTGACTGGCTACAGTTTTAACAAAAACTACGATGCGTTTTAATGCACCGGTACATTCCAGAAAAGTAATCTGGAATATGGAAGTTAAGACCATAAGGGAAATCGGAAATGAAGCCACCAATCCTGCCAGTGAGGCAGTCAACCCTATCTGTAAAGAGGTATGAAAGAAAATACCGGCTATACCAATAGTGAAAAGCCATCCTGCCAAACCGCTCAGGTCTGCCGGCCAGCGAAAGATTACCAGCAGACCCAGTACCACAATAACCGGTACCAGGGTTAATAAAATATCCAACTTAATGCCATCCTCCTATTCTGCATAACTTAAAACATGTTAATTATAATCATTCCTGCCAGCTCAGCTACAACCAAAATTATTTTAACATATATAAAATCCATTTCGGATATAAAAACAACCGGAGATTATTTTATTTTCCGGTTGTTTTTAGCTTGATTGACCATCATGTTTTACGGGCAGACAGGATACAGGCAGTAAAACAGAAAATGGCATAATAAAAAATCCTCGTATAATCAGCGCAGTCCGCACCTTACCTGCTGTCAGTTATCCGCATGCGTTCACAACCGGGCTGGCATTCCGGGCAATCCTCATCTTCGCAGGGTTCGGCATGAACCAGTACATGTACCATAGGTAGACGTTCCTCAATTTCCTGTTCAATACGATCGCAAAGATCATGGACTTGAGCAATAGTCATATCGCGCTGCACTACCAGATGCATGTCAACATAGCGTTCAGCTCCGGCTTTACGGGTTCTGAGCTGATGAAAACCGACAATTCCTTCAGTATTTATCAGTTGCAGGGCATTTTCTATTTCCGCTTCTTCTTCAGGCGGCAAGGCCACATCCAGCAAGGGTATGAGCGCCTTAACAGTAAGTTCATAAGCAGTTTTAATTATTAACAGTGCGACCGCCATGGCAATTAAAGGGTCGAGGATTTGGATGTTGGTAATGGATAAAAGTAGCAACCCCAACAGAACTCCAACCGAAGTATATACATCAGTGCGCAGATGCAGAGCATCAGCCTCTAACGCTACCGAATCGGTTTTACGGGCAGTTTTCATTAATAATCCGGAGATAATCCAGTTTACCAATGAGGCAAAAGCCATAACCCCGATGCCAATACCAATGGTTTCAACTCCTGCGCCTTCCACTATTTTTTTATAGGCTTCAACTATAATCCAGATGGCAGCCACAAATATTAACAGAGCTTCAATGGTTCCGGAGACATTTTCAAATTTACCGTGTCCATAACGATGTCTGCTATCCGGAGGACGGCTGGAAATTTTTACAGCTGTAAAAGCAATAATGGCAGCTACCAGATCCAGAGCCGAGTGAATGGCTTCAGAAATAATACTTACTGAATTGGTAAGTACTCCTGCCACCAATTTTAAAGCTACCAGCAGGGTGTTTGAACAAATAGATAAGGCAGCCACCCTTTGTTTTTCATCTGCTAATAATTCTTTAAAAAACTTAATTAGAGCCATTAGTTATACCCTCCATCTAAATAGTATAAAAAAGCGGGGCTTCAAAAATCTGAAGTCCCGCGTTTCCCGCTGCTCATTATAGAGCCGAGTCATAAGACCTGACCATAAAAATTATTCAATTATCGTAATTATATGATGAACCTTTAATAAATAGCAACCTTTAATGCTAAAAATTACTTAAAAAACTGCCAAAAATTTCGCTTGTACTCTTATTAATTAATAGATAACATATAAATAGATAACATATTACTTAACAATGAGGTGTCTTATAATGGATTTTACGGATTTAATCTGTTTTCGACTGGGGACAATCACGCGGAGAATTTCGCGTTATTATAACAGTCGCTTTGCCGAATTGGGGATTACGCTGGGACAGTCTTTTGTGTTATACAGTTTACTGGAACAGGACGGAAGCAGTATAAAAGATATTGCTGTTGCGGTGCAATTGGACAGTCCGGCAGTTACCGGTCTGGTTGATCGTCTGGTCAAAGAGGGTCTGGTGATACGGTGCGAAGATCCGGATGACCGGCGCAGCATACAAGTATTTTTGACCGACCGTGGCCGTCAGGTGGCTAATGACTCTCTGGCTATTACCAGAGAATTTAATCAATACCTTTATGATAATCATTGTGAGACATCCGTAGCCGAAATTGAACGCTCTCTGTTGCAATGGGAAGAAGTTTTATCGAGCCAGAGGTAATAATTATGATGGGAGGGTACCTGATGGAAAAGCCCGTAAATGAAACAAATGAATCCACAGGCGCAGTATGGAAGAAGACTGGTTGTGCACTTTGTCCTCAGAATTGTGGACTGGAAGTACTGGTGGAAAATAATCGCATTATCAGAGTAAAACCGGATAAAGAAAATCCCCGCAGTGAGGGTTATTGCTGTCGCAAAGGCTTAAACATCGCTTATTATGTACATCATACTGATCGTCTGACCCATCCGTTAAAGAAGGTGGGGAATGATTTTGTCAGGATTTCATGGGAACAGGCTATTAGCGAGATTGCAGATAAGTTAGGCAAGGTAGTCAATGAGTATGGGCCGCGTTCGGTAGCTTTTATGGGTTTGGCCGGTTCCACCTGCGTGTCAGAAGCTGCTTATGGTATGCGCATGTTGAAAAATCTGGGCTCCCAGTATTATTATAATGCGCTGGGCGCTGAACTTACCGGTTTATTCTGGGGATATGGCCGTATGCTGGGTAAACAATACCTGGCCACCATACCTGACGATGACCGTACTGATATGTTGATGATCATTGGCTGGAATCCCTGGATGAGTCATCAAATGCCGCAGGCCAGACGATTTTTGCAGAATTTCTCCAAAGACCCGGAAAAATTATTGGTAGTTATTGACCCTCGGCGGTCTGAAACAGCCGGGAAGGCTGACATTTACCTGCCCATACGTCCGGGTACGGATGCGTTATTAACGCGGGCCATGATTGCAATTATTCTGCAGGAGGGCTGGCAAAATCAGGAGTATATTGACCTTTATACCGATGGACTGGAGCAGATAAAGCCCTGGTTTGTGGATTTTGATGTTCATGAAGCCTGTCGGGTATGCGGTCTGGAGTATGAGCTGGTAAAAAAAGTAGCCCATTTGTTTGCAACTCGCAAGTCATCCTTGCATCAGGATCTAGGGGTTTTGATGAACCGTCACAGTACGCTTACGACATATTTGCAGAATATCCTGCTGGCCATCTGCGGGCGACTGCTGGTACCGGGCGGCAACGTGGTACCGTCGAGCCTGGTGCCGATGGGTTCACATACTGATGAGCGTAAAGATAAATATTGGAGAACGGTGCAAACCGACTATTTCCCGGTTTTAGGTATATACCCGCCCAATGTAATGCCCGAGGAGATAAACAATGACCATCCGGAAAGGTTGCGGGCTGCTATCGTTACTCAGTGCAACCCGCTGCGTTCCTATGCTGACACCACCGCCTTTGAAGAGGCCTTCAGCAAACTGGATTTGCTGGTTACCATGGAAATTGCCATGACTGAGACAGCCCGGTTGGCAGACTATATTTTACCGGCCCGTTCCACTTACGAGTCCTGGGATACATCCTATCTGCAATTCACTTTTCCGGAAGTCTATTTGCAAATGCGCCGTCCAGTAATAAAGCCTGCAGGTGAACCGTTGGAATTAAGTGAAATTTGGACCAGATTGGCTGATGAAATGGGATTTATACCTCCTATTCCGGAAGCTCTGTATGAAGCAGCAAATAAATCACGTGCTGAATATGCCCGGGTTTTGTTTTCCAGTGTACAGGCCGACCCGAAACTAATGAGGGCCATGCCTTTTGTGGTGGCAAAAACTTTAGGTAAGGCCATGGGTTCAGTTCAACTGGCGTGGTTATGGGCAATATTACAGGTAGCTTCCGGTGAATTCCGGGAGAATGCTGTACGGGCAGGGTTTAAACCGGGGGCCAATTTAAGTGATGATGTATTTCAGGCTATAGTTGACCATCCTGAGGGACTGTGGATTGGTAAAGCCGATATAGATAATAATCTGGCCAGTATTCGTACTGACGATAAGCGCATAAACCTGTATATACCGGAAGTTGAAGATTGGGTGCTAAGCGTAAGTCCGCAGGCTGAAGAACAGCAGTTGCAGTTGGATGAACAATATCCCTTAATTTTAATGGCCGGCAGACATATGGATATGAATGCCAACGCCAGCATGCGTAACCCGGAATGGAACCGGGGCAGAAGAGCCTGCACCCTGGCCATGAATCCAGCTGATGCAGAAAGGCTTCAATTGGCTGACGGACAAAAGGTCAAAGTTACTACTGAAGCTGGAACAGAGGAAATCGAACTGGAAGTAACTGAGGATACCCGTCGCGGACAGGTGCTTATGCCACAGGGTTTTGGTCTGGTATATAATGGTGAGGTCTATGGTGCCAATGTCAACCGTTTAACCAAAAATACCAATCGTGACCGGTTGGTGGGTACACCCTTGCATCGTTTTGTACGCTGTCGGGTGGAGAAGATTTAACCGCAAGCAATTAAAATATTGAATTTATAATTACTACCCCTCCTCATTATTTAGCATTATGAGGAGGGGATAGTTATTTTATGAGAGTTTTGTATGATTCAAAAAAAATATCTATCGCAAATTGTATAAATTAATTTTTCATTAACTTCAAAAAATGCATTCATTTAAAAAATACATAGCTTAACTGATGCAGGGGAATTATAAGCTTAAATAGTTATGAAAGGATGTGCGCAATGGCGAATTTTCCTTTTGGGTTAATTGCCCTGCTGGTGGTTTCAATTTTAATTTATTTTGGCATAGCTCACCGGGTTTTGGATCGTTTGCATCTGAGCGACCGGGGGGCTTTGGGTGTTATTGCTTTAATTATTGTAGGTAGTTTTATTGATATACCTTTGGGTGCCAGAGTAACCCTCAATCTGGGTGGAGTAGTGGCAGTAGGTTTAGCGATTTATGTCTGGATTAAGGCAGGAACTGTGCAGGAGAAAACCCGGGCGATAATTGCGGCAGTAGTAACTGGTTTGGCTTTGTACCTGGCCGGTAGATTTTTAGGAGCAGAACCGGAACAGATATTTATAGATCCCATTTATATTTATCCATTGGTTGCCGGTATTGTAGGCTATCTGGCCGGCAGATCCAGGCGGGGAGCTTTTTTTGCTGCAGTTATGGGAGTTTTGGCTCTGGATGCAGGCCAGCTCTATTATTTGCTTACTACCGGAGTTCGGGGGACTGTCCATGTTGGTGGAGCCGGAGCTTTTGATTCCCTGATATTGGCCGGAATTCTGGCAGTAGCTTTAGCTGAAATAATTGGAGAGTCTCTGGAAAGACTGGCAGGTGGTCCGCAAACTGAAGGCCGGCCTGAGGAACTGATTCGTAACTTGCAGGAACCTGAACCGGAGCCGGCCCGCAAGCCAATGCCAGAAGCTGAGGAACGGGGTGATGATAAGCATGAATAGAAAAATCGGTTTATTAGTTTTGTTAATTATGGTTGGTATATTATGTTTTGGTTCACTGGCTATGGCTCATGATGAAGCTGCTCAGGGCAAATATTATACTTTGGTTGATGAAAATAATAAGATAATTCATCTTACCAGCACCCGGGTTTATGTGGGAGATGAATATATAAGCAGTGATAATTCACGCTATAAGGTAATGACTGTTTCAAGTTATCAAGCCCGCTGTCAGTATATGGGCAAGGAAAAAATGCCGGTGATACAAAATAATGAGTATAAACAATCCTGGGTATTTGCGATGAAAAATATAGTAACTTCAAAAGGCAAGCCAACTATAGCCGTTTATCATACCCACAGTGATGAGTCCTATGTTCCTTCAGATGGTAAGGAAAGTATTCCCGGCAACGGAGGGATATATGATGTGGGCAGGGTGTTTGCACAGAGGTTAAAGGATCAGGGTTTTGATGTTCAGTATAGTGAAAATAATCATAATCCCCATGATGTAAATGCATATAATCGTTCCCGCCGTACGGCGGTTAGCTTGATTCGTAAATCTGCACCCGATGCGGTTATAGACGTTCACCGGGATGCAGTACCTGCTGAGCAATATAAAACAGAAGTTAAAGGCCAACCGGTTACCAAAATAAAATTGGTAGTAGGACGGACTAATCCCAATATGAAAACCAATTTGGAATTTGCCAAAAAAATGAAGTCAGTTATGGATCAAAAGAAACCAGGGCTTTCAAATGGCATATATATGGGCAAAGGAGATTATAATCAGGATTTAAGCCCCCGGGCTATGCTGGTTGAAGTAGGGGCCCATACTAACAGCAAGGAAGAAGCAGAAAAAGGCATAAAGTTATTGGCTGATACCATGCCAACTGTACTGGGAGCCAACGTAAGTGGCGGTGCAGCTAAAAAGCCTTTAACTGACAATCAGGGTTCCGGTACAGTGATTATAGTTATGTTGGTGGTTGTGATTGCCGGTGCTGGAGGATACTATTGGTTGAACCGGGGTTCGAGCCGTCAATAAGATGCAAAATTATTTGTTGGTAATAAGCTTTGGAGTAGTGGCGGGATTTCTGGCGCGTTGGATAATGTTGCGCAGTGATTATCGCCACTACCCAACTTATCCTCATGGACAACTTACCCATCTGGCTCTAGGCTTTATTGCTGCCTGTCTTGGAGCAGTAGCCGTACCGGCAATTGCAAAGCCTGATTATGTGGCGGTTACATTTTTGGCACTGGCTGCCCAGCAATTTCGTGAAATTCGCAGTATGGAACGTAACACCCTGGAAAGTCTGGAATCAACTAAATTAATTCGGCGGGGCAACGATTATATTGAAGGTATTGCCCGTGTATTTGAAGCACGCAATTACTTAACCATTTTAACTGCTTTAATAACCAGCGGAGTAGTTCAAATATTTTCCTGGCCGTATGCTTTTATTGCTGCTGCTATCTGTATTTATGGCTCGGTTAAATTTATGAGTGGCAGAAAGATAGGAGATATTGCTGATATAGTTCCGGCGCAGGTACATTTTGATAAATCATTACTAATGGTGGACGATGTAGTAATAATGAATGTGGGTTTGGAACAAATACGTCAAAAAATAGAAAAAGATGGGATGGGAGTATTGATAAAACCCAAAAATGATAATGCACGCCTGACTCTTGATGTACCTGGTCAGCGTATGGCTATTATTCATGATGTAGTTTCTATTCTGGGATCTAAAGTAGATATGAACGAAATGGATTTGGCTCCTTTGGCCAGAAAGCAGGTAGATAAAGGTTATCTGGGACTATTTTTGGTTGCCAATGAACCAGATATCCAATATTTAATTGAAATTATTAAACGAGTACCAGTGTTGGAAAGTGCTCAGGGCACTACCTTAAGCAGTTTCTATGGAAAAAAGGCGGCTGATTAATGGATAACGGTTTACGTGATTTTATTCTGGCAATCGTTACAATGGATTATTCCTTGGTACAAGGAGGCGGTTGTCCGGTATTTCTAGCTGAAAATGCAACGCAACAAAATAAAATCAGTATGCTGCTGGCTAGAATTTTGGGTGGTATCGTTCATGACCTGGAAAACGGAGTATACCTGATAGTTAAACATTAACCGAAGGAGGACTGGGATTGATTATTATTTATCATTGTTTTGGCGGCTCTCATTCTTCAGTTACTGCTGCGGCAGTTCACCTGGGGTTATTAGGTAAAAACCGTATACCCTCTGATGAAGAACTTATGGCTATACCTTACTTTGATAAAACGGTAAATGGTGATTTTGGTCATATTCGCTTTATGGGGGTAGATGAATACAATAATCGAATATATGTATTGGGTAAAAAAGCATTAGGAGATAGATGCAACAATACTCTTATCGGTATTGGCAGAGTATTAGGTTCATCGGAAAAGGTTCTGCCGGTGAATACGATGACCAGTGTAAACTGGCTGATGAAATTGGGGGGATTTAGTTCCAGACGTTTGGGAATTGTATGGCCGGGACGCAATCTGGTGAGTTATGGTACGCGTAAAGCTTTTTTTGATTTGGTGAATCTGGTTGAAATCACCCGTTTAAAATCAATACAAGTGGAAGAGATGGCAATATGAAGGTTTTGTTTATTGCTCCAACCGCAGTTCATCAAGCCTTGATTGCCGGCAATATTTTTCTTGACTGGCTCCCTGATGATAATTTAAGTAATATTGATAATTTTGGGGATATGAGAGCAGACGCTACCGGTATGCCTTTATTTATTGGCAAAGATGAAAATGATACCGAGGTATATACCCTGGGAGTAGGCAGTGAAATTGATATGCTAAAGAAAACCATTGAAGATCTGCGTTATATTTTAGATTATACTGAGGACGATCTGGTGGTATATCCAATCGAAATCAAAGGAGAACCCTTTTTGTCTTTATGGGCAAAGCTTCTGGCTCAATTAGGTTGGGATTACGAAAGCCCGACCATAGTGACAAAGTCATTAAAACAGCGCCTGCCGGAGCTGAGAACCATAATAGAAAATTTTAAAACCGAGCTGTATAGCTGAGATTATCAAGAATCGTAGCGGAAACCTTTAGTTTCCGCTTTAGATATGTTTTCGGTTGCTATTTGACCCGATAATGTTAGATAATTGGTAAGTAATAAGGGGAATGTCCGGGGAGGCCTATAGAAGTGAAAGTTGTTATCAAGGAAATAATTCAGGATAGTATAGCTGATGAGATAGGCATTGAGGCCGGGGATTATCTGATTAGTATTAATGGGCAGCCCATATCAGATATGCTGGACTACCAGTTTTATTCCCAGGATGATGAATTACTGCTGGAAATAGAAAAGTCTGATGGAGATATTTGGGAAGTGGAAGTGGAAAAAGACTGGTCAGACGAGCTGGGGATTATTTTTGACGGAGTAGTGTTTGACCGTATAAGGGTCTGTAAAAATCATTGTCTATTTTGTTTTATTGATCAAATGCCTCCTGGAATGCGTAAAACTTTATATGTAAAGGATGATGATTACCGCTATTCATTTTTGTACGGTAATTATATTACTCTTACGAATCTCAACGAGGCGGATTGGGAAAAGATAATCACCATGCGCCTAAGCCCGTTATATGTTTCGGTACATACTACTAATGAGGAATTGCGCCGGCAAATGATGAATAATCCGCAGGCAGGCAATATAAAAGCAGATTTAAAGCGCCTGGCGGAAGCAGGTATTGAAATACATACGCAAATAGTACTTTGTCCGGGAATAAACGATGGAAAAGAATTAATCAGCACCATTGAAGATTTAGCCGGACTATATCCGGCAGTCCAATCAATTGGTATTGTACCGGTGGGCTTGACCGGTTATCGTGATCGTCTGCCTGCTTTACAACGATTTAATGCTGAACAGTCAAAAGAACTGGTTGATTTTATCGAAGAAAAACAAAAATATTTTCGCCATAAATTTAATTATGGTTTGGTTTACCTGGCAGATGAGTTTTACATAAAAGCAGGATTATCGGTACCGCCTACTGATTACTATGACGATTTTGTACAAATAGAAAATGGTATCGGTTTGGTCAGAACATTATGGGATGAGTTCGAAGAATTATTATCCGCACTGCCGCCAAAAATTGAAGAACGAGAAGTGTTCATGGTAACTGGCAGGTCGGCTGCTCCGGTCTTGCAGCCAATTGTTGACCGGCTTAATGAAATTGGAGGACTTTCGGTGAGTCTTCTTCCGGTTGATAATTTTTATTTTGGCGGAGGAGTTTCAGTTACCGGTCTATTGACCGGACATGATATTCTAGCTGCCCTGGGCAGGAACTATGCAGGTAAAAGAGTAATAATTCCCGAAATAGTATTTCAGGAAGGAAATACTATTTTATTAGATGATATAACCTTACAGGATATCAAGCTAAAAACTAAAGCATATATATACACAGTTGATGGCAGTGCCCGTTCCCTGATTGAAGCAATATTAGTGCCCGGTAATGATCCCCGGGTGATAACGGAGGAGTAATATGTCCAAGCCAGTAGTAGCCATTGTGGGAAGACCCAATGTAGGCAAATCCACTTTATTTAATCGCCTGGTCGGTGCCAGAAAAGCTATTGTTGAAGATATTCCCGGAGTTACCCGGGATAGATTGTACGATAGTACTGATTGGGCCGGACACGAATTCATTATTATTGATACGGGTGGAATTCGTTTTGATCAAGGTGATGTTTTTACGCGGGAAGTAAAGCTTCAGGCCGAGTTGGCTATCGAAGAGTCTGATGTCATTATTTTTGTAGTCGACACCAAAGACGGGATAACCCATGAAGATGAGCAGGTTGCAGATTTATTGCGTAAATCAAATCGCCCGGTGGTTCTGGCGGCTAATAAAGTAGAAAATTTTGATAAACAGCTGGAGTATTATGAATTTTATAACCTGGGATTGGGAGATCCGATTCCCTTATCAGCCATGCATGGAATGAATACCGATGAATTACTGGATGCAGTAATAGAGAAATTTGGAGAGCCGGTGGTGGAAGAAGAAGAGGATCGTATCAAAATTGCTATTGTAGGCCGTCCCAATGTAGGGAAATCTTCATTAGTAAATGCGCTATTGGGTGAGGAAAGAGTTATAGTAAGCGATATTCCCGGTACTACCCGCGATTCTATTGATACCCCATTTGAATATGAGGGGCAAAAATACACTTTAATTGATACGGCTGGAATTCGCAAGAAATCACGTGTACATGAGACCACTGAAAAGTATAGTGTAATTAGAACTTTGCGCAGTATTGAAAGGGCCGATGTAGTTTTAATTCTATTGGACGCTACTGAAGGAGTAATTGAACAGGACCAGCGTATTGCCGGTTATGTTCATGAACAGAACAAAGCCAATATTATTGTAGTAAACAAATGGGATCTGGTAGAAAAAGACGGTAAGACCATGAACAAGTTTGATAAAGATATTCGGGAGGAATTTAAATTTTTATCCTACTCTCCGATATTATATATTTCAGCCTATACCCGTAAAAGGATATTTCAAACTCTGGATATAGCAAATTTCGTAGTTGAACAACACCATCGTCGCATTAATACTGCGGAATTAAACCGGGTAATTAACGATGCCATGCTCGTAAATCCTTTGCCCGGGGGTGGTTCACGTAAAGTAAAGATTTATTATGCCACCCAGGTAAGTACGGCTCCGCCTACTTTTGTATTTTTCAGCAATAAACCGGAAGAGATTCATTTCTCTTATCTACGTTATCTGGAAAATGCCCTGCGCCAAAATTTTGGCTTTGAAGGTACTCCAATACGTTTAATTGTAAGGGAGAAGTCTTCCAAAGATGTTGACTAACTGCTGGGGGGATAAATTTGACTGAGGCATTATTAATTATTGCCTGTTATATAATTGGCTCCATTCCTTTTTCATATTTGTTTGGAAAATACCTCGGGGGAGTAGATATTCGTACCAAAGGCAGCGGAAATGTTGGGGCAACCAATGTGTATCGTACTTTGGGACCAATTATTGGCATAACTGCCTTGATTGCTGATTTGCTGAAAGGGGTGGCAGCAGTTTGGATTGGTCAGCAATCCAGCATTTCTCTGGTGCTGGTAGCATGCTGTGCAGCAGTAGGAGTCGGACATTGTTATCCGTTATTTTTGAGATTTAAAGGTGGTAAAGCGGTAGCAACTGCGGCTGGGGTTGTACTGGCACTATCACCAACCATATTTATTATTCTTGTCATA
>Ga0209510_1001428_pt1 | contig 27177 bp, 24 predicted proteins | sample BiotimSIPDNA_FD_185749 | JGI IMG/M metagenome (GOLD analysis project Ga0209510, IMG submission 185749) | Anaerobic biogas reactor microbial communites from Washington, USA - Biogas_R1 time_0 SIP DNA (SPAdes) (version 2) | ecosystem: Engineered > Bioreactor > Anaerobic > Unclassified | place...
GCTCAGAATTAATGGACGCCTTCGCTGATCACAAGAGGCTGGTCTGTTGTGGTGTCAATCAAAACAACCATTTGGTTTTGACCCGAAGTCAGGCTCAGCTCTGCACGATGACCATCCTCAGATACCGAATTTACTTTCCATTTGGCGTCTGTCAGCCAGGGGTTTTGCTCCCGAAAATCAGAAAGCTGCCGCAGAAGATGGGCAGTTTCGGGGAGGGGGCTGGTTTCCCATGGCGTTGCCAGACGGGCTTCGTCAAAGCCTGTTGCATCGCGGTCGTGAATGGAACTCTTCTGGCTGAGGTCGAATTCGGTGCCGTAATAAACAATTGGAGGTTGAGGAAGCAGAAAAAGGAGTTTCAAGGCGGCATGCAGCGCAGCCAGGTTGCCCTCAGCAGTGAAGATAAAGCGGTTCATATCGTGATTATCGATAAAAACCGGTCGGCTGAAGCCAGAAGGGAAGGCATCCTGAGTGGTCTGGAGGTAACTGGCAAGGCGGTTGGCATTCCAGCTGCGTGTAGCAAAAGTTTCTCGTAGTGCCTGGCAAGTCAGAAAATCGAGCGTTCCGTGCATGCTGCCCGCCAGTTGTGCCTGTTGGTCAGCCGGCGCGACGACTTCGCCAAAAGTCCAGCATTCCGGGTTGGTTTCGAGGCAGGCGCGCTGAAAGTCAACCCAAAAGTCGCGCCCTGGTCCGTTGGCATAATCGAGCCGGTAGCCATCCACACCCAGCCTCAACCATTTTTGAGCAGCTTCGATAAGGTGCTCGCGGGCTGGTGAACCAAATTTCAAATTGAATTCGGGCATGCTTTTAACCTGGTAAAAGCACTTGTAGCGCTTTGGCCATTGGTTCCAAACAAACCAATCTGCATGGGTTTTGTTGGTCAGGGCTTTCTGGAAAGCCGGGTGTTGATCAGAACCGTGATTGGCAACAAAATCGAGCAGCACTCTTATTCCGCATTCGTGCGCTTTTTTTAGTAATTCCGCCAGGTCTGCTTCTGTTCCAAAGCGCGGTTCAATCCGGGTGTAATCACTGATATCGTAACCATGGTGGGAAGGGCTGCGAAAAATCGGAGTTAGCCAGATAGTGTTGAAACCAAGTTCCCGGATGTGATCGAGTTTTTCAATCACACCTCTCAAGCTCCCGCCAAAGGGCTTGAGCAGATTCTCACTCTGAATCCATTCCCGACCTGAACCAGGATTAAATCGGTCGACAAATATCTGATAAATTCGGGCATTCTTTGACCAGGCAGGGGCGATATTTTGCGGGTTGAGCCAGTGGACGAACTGGGATGCGTCTTTCTCAACCTCAGCCTGGTTGTCGGCAAATATAAACGTCCCATCCGCCAGCGTTGCACGAACCAAGTATCGCAAAACAGCATTTCTCTGCAAGTGTAAAGCAGCTTTCAAGGTGCGAATCCAGCCCCAGGTGATGGTATCCCAGGTGAGATCGGCTTCCTCAAACTCCACCTCTTGGCGCCCAGCCCAATCATTGAGAGCGTAGATCAAATCGACTTTGAGTACCGGCAAGTGGCTGTGACAATTGACCATAATTACCAGGTCAACATTGCCGCCTGTGTAATGGCTCTCAACGTTATCCCAGTGATGAATGCCAAAAACACGCTGTTGATGATACTTTATACGGTAAGGAAGCTTTCCGAGGTTTCCAAAAAGGGTGTCGGGGTAAGTAGGTTTTCGTTTGCTGTTATTCACATTATTCCTCCTGGTTTAGGAATTTTACCTGAGATGACCAAATGAGTCGCAGTCGTACTATAATACTGTCCATGAAAAAAACAACTAACTGGTTAGGCAAAATCCCCGGGGAAGCTATGTTGCTTCTGGCTGCGATTATCTGGGGGACAGGGTTTGTGGCTCAACGCCAGGCGATGGAAACTATGCAGCCTTTTGCTTTCATTGCCCTGCGCTTCCTTCTGGGTTGCCTGGTGTTGCTGCCCTGGATAATTCTGAAAACTGAACGATTAGAAACCGGGAAATGGAAAACGAAACTCAAGCGCGATCTTTTGTCTGGTATTGTTCCAGGGATCTTTTTGTTCGCCGGAACCGCCATGCAGCAGCTTGGGATTGTGACTACCAGTGCTGCCAAGGCAGGCTTTCTCACCTCGCTTTACCTGGTGATTGTGCCCCTGATCGGTTTGTTTTTTGGTAAGAAGATCAACAAATGGGTTTGGATTGGGGTTGCCTTAGCATTATTGGGAGTTTTTTATCTGTCTGTGGACATGGAATTGAGCATTCAGAGTGGTGATATCTATATGATCATCGGTGCGCTTTTTTGGGCGATCCAGATCCTGGCTCTCGACCACTTCAGCTCCGGAGCAGACAGCCTGAACCTTGCTTTTGGTCAATTCCTGACCACTGCTCTTGTGAGTCTGGTTTTCAGCCTGGTTGTTGAAGGTAATTCGCTATTCACTGACGGCATTGCCTGGGGACCTATCCTCTATTCGGGTATCATCGTCGTGGCGATTGGTTTTACCCTGCAGGTGTTCGGGCAAAGCAAGGTCGAATCTACCCTGGCATCTCTGATCATGAGCCTCGAAGCTGTGTTTGCGTTATTGAGCGGCATGCTGGTTTTGGGCGAAAGGTTAAATATCAGAGAGTGGCTGGGTGGGCTTTTAATGATGGCAGCGGTGATTTTGGTTCAGATTAAGGGTCAGCAGCAGAAACCAGCCGTTGAAGAAATCAAGATACTTGAAAGCGTCGAACCCTAATATTAGTATTACTTCCATCGGAATTACACCGTCCGAATGTGCCAACCTTGACATTAGATGTTTATCTAATAGAATTGAGTTGTTACAAACGGAGATGTTATGAACACCTTTACCAAAACAAAAATCAACTGGGATATCGGAACCGCATACGACTTGTTTATCAGCCTGCGTGTATTGCAAGAGCCGGAACAGTATGGCGTGCGGGCATCCTGGGCGGCGGGAGTGCGCTCGCGCATGTCTGTGGAGCACCGAAACGTTCTCGAACAGTCGACTCACGTTATTTCGGTGCCCCTTGGTTTTGTCTATGGGCTTGATGCTCCGAAAGACTCGGAACAACTATTAAAAAAGCTGAAGCAAATTCCGAAAGGAAAGGTTTTAGAACAACTATCTTTCCATGTAAAGACACCTCTTGAAATTAAAGAGTTGTATTTAAATACCCATGCAAGCCGAAAATGGACGAAAGAGGAAGAGGAGATTATCACCAAACGGCGGCAATTGACAGACAGCAAGGAAGCAAAAGTGGTGTTGAAATCGCTTTATTATGCCTGGTCTAATCGAGAAGAGTTTGGTGGAAACCTGATAGAAGCCCTGGAAGCATACGTGGAGACTTTTTTCGCAGAAGAGGAACTTCGAATCAGACCGGTGTTGGAGCAGGAACTATCGCATGCACAGATGCGAGCTGGCAGCCGCCCTTTACCAGCGATGCTTGAAGAGATCACAGCCGGGGTAAGATATGGAGACCTTGACCATATTTCAACTATCACATTAGCGCCTACTTTTTGGGGATCGCCTTTCATGTTCCTTGAACATTTGCATGAATTTGAACTGCTGGCTTTGTTTGGGGCAAGACCCGGAACAATGTCGATCATCCCTGGCGATATCGTCCCGGATGCTTTATTGCGGGGGATGAAGGCGTTAGCCGATTCGACGCGGCTGCGCATATTGCGCTATCTGGCTCAGGAACCTCAAACAGCAGCCGAGCTTTCACGGGTTTTGCGGCTGAGACCGCCAACAGTAAATCACCACCTGAACCAACTCAGACTGGCTGGGATGGTGCAAATCTTTCTGAGCCCAAGCGGAGAGCGGAAGTTTTCTGCCCGGTATGAAGGGTTTGATGACACCCAGATCCTGCTGAATAGTTTTGTTCGGGGAGAGTGAGCGTTGGAAAATGAAGTTCAACCAACCGCTGAAGCAAAAGATTCTGTTTTAAGAACCTACCTTAATCGGATCAAAGCGTTTAGCCCAAACGCACGACGATACCTGGCAAGTGAAGCTGTTTATGGTATCTCGACAGGGATATTCCAGCTTTTGTTTAATTTTTATGTGCTCAGCCTGGGATATAACGAGGCTGTTATCGGCAATATGGTAGCAGCCCAAAGCATGACCAGCCTGATCATTGCGCTCCCGATGGGGTTTTTGACCGATCGAATCGGGCGCAAGAATGCGATTATCTACAGTATCGTTGGATTTTCGGTTTCGGTCGCTCTGATGCTTTTGTACCCAACCACTATTATGTTTGTTGCAATGAATATTGTGCTGGGAGTGGCACAATCATTGGCTGGAATTGCCATGGGTCCTTTCTTAATGGAAAACAGCCAGGAGGAAGAAAGAACTTACCTGTTCAGCATTTCGTCGGGACTGAGGATGACGGCGATATCGATTGGGCAATGGGTAGGAGGTTATATGCCCACCTGGTTTGCCCTGCGCCTGGGGATCAGCCCTCTTGCAACAGCTGCGTATTCACGGGCTTTGTGGATGGTGGCGCTGTCAGGGTTGGTGGCAGTAGTGCCGATGTTATTCGTTTTTACTGCCCCAAAAACTGGCAGCCAGCGTTCGGTTTTTGCCCCCTTTAGTTTTATTAAAAAGAACCCCGGGACACTTCAAAAGCTGATTCTGCCAACGCTGATCACTTCTGTCGGCGCCGGGTTAATTATGCCGTTTATGAACGTGTTTTTCAGGACTGTGCACCAACAAAGTGACACCTCCATCGGTACAATTTTTGCCTGGGGCAGCCTGGCAATGGGGATAGGATTGGTGATCGCGCCAGCTTTCGCAGAGCGTTTTGGCAAGATCGAGGTGGTTGTAACCTCGCAGGGATTGTCGGTGCCCTTCCTGATTTTACTGGGGTTTGCTCCCTGGTTTGGTGTGGTTTTGGCTGCCTATTACATGCGCACGATGCTGATGAATATGAGCTCGCCGATCTATTCCACGTTTGTTATGGAGAAGGTAGAACCTGAAATGCGGGGGATGCTTGCCAGCCTGAACAGTATGGCATGGAACTTTGGCTGGGCACTAAGCCCGACGGTGAGCGGTTATTTGCAAGTTAAATATGGCTTCGGACCACCGTTTATTTTAACGATAGTTCTGTATTCAATCGCAATCGCGATGTATTACTTCTGGTTTCTGAAAAACACCAAAAAAGACGCAGAGGTTGGTCCCGCATAATCTTTGGTTGGTTACCGATTCAGAAAAAAAACAGACAACTTCTACAATGGAGAGTGAAGCTTAAGATTCCGGATGGATGCGAAATTCATAGATACCCTCATTGTATTGCCATTCATGGGCACAATTTGGGCAGGTTTGAGTGGCTTTGGTTTCAGGAAGAGCCTGTCCGCAGACGGGACATGAAAAAAACAGACCTGGTTGTGGTGTGGGAGATGTCCCCAATGCGCGGTTGAGAGTGAAAATGCTCGGGGTGTAATCTTTTAACGGGGATGTATTTTGAAGCCGGGAATCCCAACGGACAAGACGTTCATGTGGAATGTGGTTTTTAAACCAATCTGCACGGAAAAACGAGACACCTAATTGCTTTATAGTTTCAAAATTTGTTTCTTGCAGGGTTTTGGCAATGGTCTTGGGGTGGAAATTGTAATTTAATTTGACGAATTCCACCTGTTCCGGAGAAAAAGGGTTCCAATCCTGGCGGTGGAGCCGCCAGCGCAAGATGGATTTGATATTGCGTTTATTAGCAAACTCAAGCAGAAACTGACCACCCTCTGCCATGACCCGACGGACGGATTGTAGAGTTTGGACCGGGTCAGACATATGATGAAGGGTGCGGATCATGGTGGCACCATCAAAAAGACCACTTACAAAGGGGAGCTTATAGATATCGGCAGCAACATAGACGTATTGATCACTATCGCCCAGCCGTTCACGTGCCTGGAGCAGTTGCGTGCGGGAATAGTCAAGCAAGACGATGCGATCCCAGTTTTGATAACGCTCGGTAAGGCGTCCTGCCCCCGCTCCAAGCTCGAGGAGTAAACGACCACCCTTGGAGAAAAGTTTTTGCAGGGCGACAGTCTCGACTGCATCTTCATAACGACGGTTGGCGGCATCCCAAAAACGGGCTTGATAATCAGAGCCTTCGTAAGAACAGACAGGTGGTGTATTGTCAGGATTATTTTTCATATTATCAAACATCCGGGCAGGTTTGCCGGCAACACCCGAAGATACCTCCTTACCGCTGCTTCCTCTCGGACCTGACGGGGTTCGCAGGGCTTCGCCGCACCGGTCCCGCCCGAATGTAAAATTAAGGATAATAGATAGAGGGGTGGCTGTCAAATGTTTTATCTAAATTAGGTATCTAAATAAGGCAGATAATCTTAAATCTCCAGCAAAATTGTTACGGGACCATCGTTGCACAATTCCACCATCATATGCGCGCCAAAAACACCTTGTTGGACCGCAACGCCCAGGGCGTGCATTTTGACGGAAAATACTTCCACCAACGGTTCGGCAAGCTCGGGTTTGGCAGCAAAAACAAAAGACGGACGCCGTCCGCGGCTGGTATCGGCATACAGTGTGAATTGAGAGACAACGATTGCCTCACCACCAACATCCAGGAGCGAGAGGTTCATCTTGCCGCCGTCATCTTCAAAAATGCGCAAGTGAGCGCACTTTTCGGCCAGCTCTTCCGCCTTATGTGTGTCATCTTCGGGACCGATTCCCAGCAATATGACCAAACCTTTGCCGATCGATGCGACGACTTCACCTTCAACGGTTACTTTTCCAAAACTCACACGCTGCAAAACGGCTTTCATCGTTTCCCTCTCAGTTCTGGTTCGATATAACCTGGCCAGGTGAAATCGCGGTCAAAATCGACTTTGACGATCCCGCAATGTTTGACATGCCCGGGATTGTAAAATTGTTTGATTATGTAGGCATGGCAGGTAGCAATGACCTGGTCATAATGAAGATAGGGATACAGTGCTGCGTAGGCACGCCGGGCAACCTGGTCGTAACCCTCCCAATGCAATTTTGCATCCGCGCTGCGGATCCCTTTGTGGATATCGATATCCTGGATGGCTGCCATGGTATCGTAGATATTTTTATTCTCATAGTTGGTGTCGATCAGCCATTCATGCAGATCGAATGCTACTTCAAGTTTCAGACCAGTCACCCTTGAGATGATCGCTCCGGTTTGCAGCGCGCGGGTAAAAGGCGAGCTGACAATAAGCTGGCTGCCCTCCAGGAGGGGGTCCAGAGCAACTGCTTCTGCCTGTTCCACTCCCCGTTCAGAAAGCGGTGCTAAATCACGACCGGGACCTTTAAACCCTTTTCCTTCAGATAAAGAATAATCGGGTTCTCCGTGTCTGATCAATACTAATTTCATTTCTTCCTCCGTAAAGATTTATTGAAGTTTACCAGATTCGACTAAAAGTTCTTCTGCCAGCCGGGGGGGTTATAATATTCTCATGCCTTATGTAGAGTTGCCACCTGCGCACATTGTTGATACCTCCGAAAAGTTCAGTCATATGGTGGCAGACCTGAAAAAACAATCCTCCATAGCGGTTGACACCGAATCGAACAGTCTGCATGCTTACCAGGAGCAGGTTTGTCTGGTCCAGATATCGACAACTGTTAAAGATTATGTGGTCGACCCTATCCTGGTTCCTGATTTGGACGAACTGGGGATAGTTTTTGCAGACCCTGGTATTCAAAAAATATTCCATGCCGGAGATTACGACCTGGCAACACTAAAACGAGATTATGATTTTGAGTTTCAAAACCTTTTTGACACGATGCTGGCAGCAACAGCCCTGGCAGAACCTGCTATTGGTCTGGCTGCTTTGCTTGAAAAGTATCTTGACCTTAAAATTGAAAAAAAATACCAACGGGCAGACTGGGGCAAAAGACCACTTGAACCTGAAATGCTCTCTTATGCCCAGAAAGATTCTCACTATCTGATCCCCCTGCGTGATCTGCTCAGCCGGCGCCTCCTCCAGGCAGGACGTTTGCAAAACGTGCTCGAAGACAGTGCTGCCCTGGCTAAGGTTACATTACCTATGAAAGATCATGAGGAGGATTTTTGGAGGGTGAGAGGCGTGCAGGACCTGAAACCGTCGGCTTTAAGCTTGCTGAAACAACTCAATCATCTGCGGGAGAATTTGGCGATGCAAAAAGATGTGCCACCCTTTAAAGTGTTTTCGGACAAGCTGATGATCGAAGTCGCTCAAACCCAGCCGAAATATCGCGAGGAGTTGAGCCTGCTGCCTTCCTTCTCACCTGCGCTCAACAGACGCTATGGAGAGCAGATCATGCAGGTTGTAAGCGCTTGGCATAAAAACCCGCAACCTGTCAAACCCAGGGAAAACAACCGTCTCGGCGAGCGCGAGGTTAAGCTGCGTGATGCGCTCACTGCCTGGCGCAAAGAAGTTGGAGAAAAAGAGAGTATCCCTTCCAACGCCGTATTCCCCCGTGATCTGCTCGACAAAATCGCCCATCAAAATCCGGGGAGTCTTGACGAACTTGAAGAGGTCATGCAGGATTACCCCCATCGCTTCAAGGAATACGGACCCCAAATTCTCAAACTGTTATTAAGGAAAAGCAAATGAAACTTACTACTTTTGGTGCCGCCCGCACTGTTACGGGTTCGATGCACCTTGTTGAACACAATGGTCACTCACTTCTGCTGGATTGTGGAACTTACCAGGGAAAACGCGAAGAGTCTTATTTTGCCAACCTCAATTTTCCTTTCAAACCAGCCGAGATCGATGCGATGATCCTCAGCCATGCTCACATTGACCACAGCGGTAATATTCCCAACCTGGTTAAACAAGGCTTTACTGGGCCTATCTATGCGACGAATGCAAGCATGGACCTGGCAGACATCATGCTGAGGGATTCCGGTCATATCCAGGAAAATGACATCAAATACCTCAATAAGAAACGCCGCAAACAAGGATTGGGCAACCTGGAACCCGTTTATACCCAAAAAGACGCCCTGTTGGCGATGCCCCGGTTCAGGAGCCTGTGGTATAAAGAAAAAAAAGAGGTTATCCCGGGAGTAGTCGCACATTTCGTGGAAGCCGGCCACATTCTTGGTTCGGCTGCAGTTGTGCTTGATTACCTGGACGACGACGGTAAACCGAAACGCTTATGGTATTCGGGCGATATCGGTCGTTATGACACGCCAATTTTGCGTGACCCAGTTCTCCCCAGTGGAGCGCATACTGTGATCATGGAATGTACTTATGGCGATAAACTGCATGAAAACATAGATGATTCGTATGATGAATTTGTCGATACGGTAAAACGTACCGTTAGCCGGGGCGGTAAACTGATCATTCCCGCTTTTGCGATTGGGCGTACCCAAAACCTGACATACCTGTTAAGCGAAGCAATATTAAATGGAGATATTCCCGATATTCCCGTGGTGGTAGACAGCCCCCTGGCTGTCAATGCCTCGGATTTGTACCGAAAACACACCGAGTGTTTCGATGATGAGACCTGGCAGTTCATCGCTGAACACCGCATGCAGGGGCTGGATTATCACAACATTGTATTCACTCGAAGCGTGGATGAATCCAAGGCGCTCAACGATTGGAACGAACCGATGATCATCATCTCTGCTTCTGGTATGGCGGAAAGTGGACGTATATTGCACCATCTCAAGAATAATATTGAAGATGGACGCAACACGATCCTGATCATCTCCTGGCAGGCACCCAACACGCTCGGACGCCGGTTGGCAGACCGGGAACGCAAGGTGAGGATCCTCGGCGAGGAGTACTTCCGCAAGGCTGAGGTGGTCACTATTGGCGGGCTCAGCGCTCATGCCGGGCAAGATCTGTTGGTGGAATATGCACTCTCGGGCAGCGACACGCTCGAGAACCTGATCCTGGTGCATGGGGAAGAAGATGCGGCAGCAGCTTTGATGGTGAAACTGGCTGAACATCCCGAACTGCCTGTGCCTGTTTTTGCTGATAAAGGGCAGACTTTTGAGCTGTAGGTAATTTTGTGATCGTTTTCGTGCCAGGATGAGAGCGTACAAATTCCTCACTCCTCAGGTATAATAGGGTTCCTGTTCGGAGAGATGCCGGAGCGGTTGAACGGGGCGGTCTCGAAAACCGTTATAGGTCTCGTACCTATCGTGGGTTCGAATCCCACTCTCTCCGCTCTTTCTTTATTAATCGATTGAGTTCTGCAGGATTAAGCTGATGGAGATTCGAGAGTTAGACCAAAGCTGGAAGGGTAAAAGCTTCCTTTTCCGTTACTCAACTTCCCATAATTATCGGGTGGATATTGTTAAATCGTCCGGCGAAATTTTGATTCAATTGAAAAGGGTAGAACTGCCAAAACCGATAGTTAAAAGCTTCGAAAGCAAACTGTTTTCAGACTGGTTGATCAACCCGCGAGCTTTTGGTGTTTTTGAGGGCGAAGGTTTGCTTGGTTTTATTGAACTTTCTCATGAAGATTGGAACAATCGTCTGCGGATTGCCAACATCTGGGTGGATGATGATTATCGATATCAAGGTATCGGTAAGCGCCTGATCGATAAAGCCATCGAAATCGCCAAAGCTGGCGGTCAGCGCGCCTTGGTTTTGGAAACGCAAAGCTGTAACGACCCCGCCATCAAGTTTTACCTTTCATGCGGGTTTGAACTGATTGGTCTCGACACCATCCATTATCAGAATGACGATATCCAACGGGGTGAAGTGCGCCTGGAATTTGGTTTGACCTTGCCAGGAAGCTAACGATTTAATCTCTGGTTTCTGTAAACCTGCACTCTCTACAATTCCGCAGTTGTCTGGGGCGGCAGATAGGGTTTGATTACACCAATACCGAGCTTTTGGAAGAGCGCCGGGCTCCACCAGGTTACCCACAAACCAACCAACATATAGCGAACAAAGCGCAGCACCATGCTTATGATCCCCAAATCGCGGGGAAGAATTGCCCCCAAGCCGGCATAAAGTGCAAACACCCCGATTATCCCAACCACATACCGGACGATTTTTTGCCAACTGCCAAGTCCAGCACTCAATATTCCTTTTTGATGGAGCAAAATCGAAAAACCAGCCGTCAGTCCCAGCCACAAACCGGCAACAGTGATATTCCCATCCATGCTCATCGGATCAAGCTCACCACCCAGGGCAGCCCACTCGACCGGGATCTGCCAACCTTCCGATAATCTGGTGATCAACAGCGGCAGAGCAAGCACTAACAATGAAGTTAAAAACGCCAAGAGAAGTTTTTGTGATAGAGGTTTTCTCGCAAGGTTATCCCTCAATATCTCAAGATTGCGAGCAAAAATCCAGACCAGCAAGCCACCGATAAACCAACCGAGCAAAACATCGCTGATAAAGTGGACACCCAGGACAAGGCGTGAGAAACCGATTAGAAAAATCAGGACTCCCATAACCCATTTAACCCAGGTCCGGTTGATCTCGCGGGCAATCCAGCCCCAGATTGCAGCTGCGTTCATGGCGTGACCTGAAGGGAGACCAAAGGAGCCATGATGAACAACGCCAACAATCTTGTCGGTGAGCCAATAGGGTCGGGGGCTCTTGAAAATGAGTTTAAGTAAGCCGTTGCTGAAGGCACTGAGCATGAGCATGACCCCGATGCGAAAACCAAACATTGCATCGATGCACCAGTAGACCAGTGGCATAAAGAGCAGATAAAAGGCTTCATCACCCAGAAAGGTAATGGCAGCCCAAACGGGCTGCAGAGTTTTCATGAAGGTTTGGATGGCTTCGATGATCGGCAATTCAAAATTGTGAATCATAAGATTGCTCCCTTTTAACTTTTAATTAGCCAACTGTGCAGTAATTATAAGAGCAATCATTGCTTTTGCGGGCAGAAGGTTTATTAAAGATTAGTTGCCACACCGTCTTGCCAATAATGTGCCATATTACATCCACTCCCGGCATCTGAGCCAATCTTACACATCTGTCTTTTGTTATAATAATTGCCAGACGATAGTTCACAAAACAGGAGGCTCACCCTATGTCTGGTCCGAGAGAAATTCATGCCCCAACAGGCACCCAACTTACATGTAAAAACTGGCTGATCGAAGCCGCTTATCGCATGATCCAAAACAATCTCGATCCCGCAGTCGCGGAAGAACCCGATAAGCTGGTGGTTTATGGTGGTCGCGGTCAGGCTGCCCGTTCCTGGGAGGCTTATGATGCAATCCTGGCGTCGTTGAAGTCGCTGGACGAAGATGAAACCCTGTTGGTGCAGTCTGGCAAGCCAGTTGGGATATTTCGGACCCATACAGACGCCCCCAGGGTGTTGATCGCCAACTCAAACCTGGTCCCACATTGGGCTACCCAGAAGCATTTCGATGAACTGGCTGCCAAGGGTCTGATTATGTATGGTCAGATGACTGCCGGCTCCTGGATCTATATCGGCACGCAGGGCATCCTGCAGGGCACTTACGAAACCTTTGGTTCGCTTGCCCAGCAGCAAGGCTGGCAATCATTGAAAGGCAAATTTGTGCTTACTGCTGGTTTGGGAGGGATGGGCGGTGCCCAACCGATGGCAATCACGATGAATGAAGGGGTCGGACTGATCGTCGAAGTGGACCCTGAACGCGCGCAAAAACGCCTTGAAATCGGTTATGTCGATGTCGTAACTGACAACCTTGAAGATGCCATGACCCAGGTGGAAGAAGCACTCGAACAACAAATTCCCAAATCGATTGGTCTGATTGGTAATGCCGCTGATATCCACAACGAACTGCTGCTGCGCGGAGTGATCCCTGATGTAGTTACTGACCAAACTTCTTCTCACGACCCGCTTTCTTATGTTCCCAGCGGCATGAGCCTGACAGCTGCCTACCAGCTGCGGGAAAGCGACCCGGAGAAGTATATCGAACTCTCACTGAAGACCATGGCAAAACAAGTCGAAGCCATGCTCGGTTTCCAGGAAAAAGGCGCTATCACTTTCGATTATGGCAACAATATCCGCCAGCGTGCCTTTGACCAGGGCGTTAAAGACGCTTTCAACTTCCCTGGCTTCGTTCCCGCCTACATTCGCCCGCTCTTTTGCGAAGGCAAAGGACCTTTCCGCTGGGTGGCACTTTCAGGGGATCCCGAAGATATCTATAAAACTGATGAAAAACTGATGGAACTCTTCCCTGACGATGCACATCTGCACCGCTGGCTCAAGATGGCTAAAGAACAGGTGCCTTTCCAGGGTTTGCCATCCCGTATTTGCTGGCTTGGCTATGGAGAGCGTGATAAAGCCGGACTGGCGTTCAACCAGATGGTTGCCGATGGTACCCTGAAAGCCCCGATTGTGATTGGGCGCGATCACCTCGATGCCGGTTCGGTGGCTTCGCCCAACCGTGAAACTGAATCCATGCTTGATGGAACCGACGCGGTTAGTGACTGGCCTATTCTCAACGCCCTGCTCAACACTGCCAACGGCTCAACCTGGGTCAGTTTTCACCATGGTGGTGGTGTCGGGATCGGTTTTAGTCAGCATGCTGGTCAGGTGATCGTTGCAGATGGTACTCCCGAAGCGGCTAAACGGCTGGAACGTGTTTTGGTGGGCGATCCTGGTATGGGCGTTATTCGGCATGTGGATGCCGGGTACCCGGAAGCGATCGAGTTTGCCAAAGAGCATGGGGTAAAAATACCGATGGAACCTGGTCGCCAGGTATGAAATCCCGACGGTTGTTCTTCTTTAGCCTGGCTATTTTGCTCGGAATAGGTGCAGGATTGGCTTTTGGCTGGCTGGTGATGCCTCCAAAAGCACCGACAGACGCTTCGATGACTGATTTAAGGATCGATTATCAAACGGATTTGGTTTTGATGGTTGCCGAATCGTTTAGCTACAATTCTGACACTGTTTTGGCGCTGGATCAATTGGCAGAAATTAACAACAGTGATCCGTTTACTTTGATAGGCACAAGCCTTTCGTATGCTGACTCGATAGGCTACCCCCAGGGGGATATGGATCTGCTTGAGAGCCTGCTTACTGGCTTGGATCTGGCTGTCTACCAGGACTGGAAAAACTTTCAGGTGGGCAACTGATGGAAGAAAACGAAAAAAGACATTGGTATCTTTTGACTGGCTTGATTTTAGGACTGGCAATCGGACTTGTGATTTCGTTATTGGTAGCGCCGGTTGTGAATGCTGATGCCTTGCCGCAGGAGCTGAACCAGGTTTCCAAAGCCGATTATCGCGAAAAAATTGCCCTGGCGTATGTTAGCAATCATGACCTTGAAAGGGCAATCAGCCGTCTCGGGCTGCTTCAGGACCCAGACCCGGTTGGTGCGTTGATCTCACAGGCGCAGGAGAGCCTGGCGGCAGGCGAGCCAGAGACTATAAGCAGAGCGCTGGCTGATTTGGCAACAAGGCTGAATGAATTGCTGTCGCCATAAGTTTTGAAACCGCAGACCCCAACATCAAAACAGCATGGTAAACCCATGCCGTTTTGATGTTCGTTATCAGTTTTAATTCCGACTAATTGATCAGGGCAAATTATTGTTCGCTGCGAAATCGTCACCCAGGACCAAAACAATCTGGGGGCTAATCGCAGGGTCATAGGCATAAAATACGTGGTAATCCTGTGTAATTCCGGCAAATTCCTTGAGGTAGCGCAAAGTGTATGGTTTGGCACCGTAAAAAGTGATCGTCGATGTTGCCGAATAGGCAGCATTGCCGACTTCGGTCACATGGATGCCCTGACCCTGGAGATAAGTTGATGCTCTTTCAGCTAAGCCTGTCTGTGAAGAGGCGTTATGAATGGCAACGGTAGCAGCCTCTTGCTGGAGAATTTCCTGCAGGTTGGCGGCATTTTCAGGATCAAAGAGTGTCGTACCAGAAAATACCTCGTCGCGCAATTCACGAATTTTTGATGGAATAGGGCGAAGAATCGAGAGACCATCAGGGCTTGTGCCGGATGTAACCTGCTGCCAGCCAATTGCGGTATGGGTGATCTGGTCACGAGGAATATCGTTGAGAACCTTGATTCCCAGCTGGAGGATTTGTTGCAGTGAAAGATTGCTGTTGATGCCTTTCGAAAGACTCTCATAAAGCTGCGGCGCGCGTTGAATCAGGGTTGGCAGCATATTAAAGTCAAGGATGCGGTCTCGAACAGCCAGGATTACCTGCTGCTGGCGTTGAGATCGAGCAATATCCCCGCCCTCTGGTTCGCGGTAGCGGACATAGGCAAGGGCTAATTCCCCTGTCAGGGTATAGGTTCCGGGTTCCAGCCATTGTGAAAACGTAGTATCAACGATATTAAGCTGGATGCTATCGGTATTGGTAATTTTCACACCATCAATTAAGTCGATAATCTCTATGAAAGTGCCAAAATCAATTTGGGCATAATAATCGATCGGGACACCCAGCAGGTTTTCGACCGTTCTTGAAGCTAAACCAGGACCACCACCAGGCAGTTGAAACCTTTCACCTACACTGTAAGCAGTGTTTATTTTGTTGTATTCACCCCCGGGTATCTTTACCCATAAGTCGCGGGGGATGGAGATCATTCCAGCGGTATTAGCCACCGGGTCCAGGGTGAAAAGAATCATCGTGTCGGTCAACGGGTTGGAGGCATCCGGGCTGCGCGAGTCCAACCCCATGACAAGCAGGTTAACCCGCGTTTTTCCATCCCAGGCTTCGGGCATGGTGAAGGTGTCCAGGGAGACAGCGGTGGTTGGGGTGGGTTCTCCGGGCAGTGAGTTGGTATTGGGGTCGGCTGTGGGGCTGTTGAGCACCGGCGCACCGCCGGGATTGAAAATTGTCGCTTTTGCAATAAAATTGCTGGTCGCCCGGTAGATGAAAACCGAGGCGATTAAAACCAACACCAAAAGAACAGCGAGAACGATAGCTGTCCTGCCTTTTGGGAGGCTGAACTTATTTTTCTTAATTTCTTTAGACATAACACATCCTGAAACAAACCGCCTGGCACATACCAGGCGTTAGGTTAAAGCTTGGCTTTTTTCTTAATCTGGTTTCGGGGCAGGGATGGGCAGCTCTTCTTTACGGGTGGCTTGCCATTTGTCGCCCTCATCAATCAGCATGATCGGGATCTCTTCCCAAACCGGATATTTTCGGTCACAATTTGTACAAATAAGCCAGCTATCCTGATAGAACTCGAGTTCTCCCTTTTTCTCTTTAACGCATGCAGGGCAGCGTAACATATCTAACAATTCTTGATTAATCATGGACATCTCCATTTTCTATCTTTTTGTGTTAACAGGCTTTTGCCAATAAATAAATTCTACCATAGGCTTGAAAAGCGATTCTGACTTTTGCATCAGGGGATATCAGTTCCTGGTCCGTACCTGTATCCAGCGGGCCAGGCGGTATAGACTGTTCGGATTGTATCGCTCAGGTGAACTTCACCGTCACGAGTTACAGTGCGATATGCTTCAACAGTGGCACCGTATACTGGCCAATCTACCTGGCGGATTTCACCGGTCGGCAGCGTGGGATCTTCGCGATAAACATCATCGGGAGGACTGACCACATTGGTGATCCCGGTTGTCCACCAGCTGACCTGGCGACCGTCACCGGTTGAGTAAAACTTCCAAGTGAGAGAAGTGTTGGTGGCATAAGTTTCCATCAATAACCAGTAGGGGGTGTCATTGCGAAATTTGAAATCGACGAGTGGAACATAGACTGTGGCGTCCAGCCCAGCCAGGTTGGAATCAGACCAACCGTTGGATTGTTGTTCGTAATAGCCTACCCGATAAGCATGCGCGTGCCGCTCAATAATTGGGAAACCGCCAAAGAACGCGTTTCGGAACAGGGTGGTGCTGACCTGACAGATCCCCCCGCCGACACCGTCGACCGTCTGGTCTCCGACGATGATCGGAGCTTCCGCATAGCCGTTATCAAGACTGATGTCGGTCAGATATTTTGCCATTGAAAAAACTTCGCCAGGAGCAACCAGCAATCCGTGAAAGCTTTGTGCAGAAACGCGAATGTTTTGCACGCGGGCAGTATCCGAACCATGGAAATAAGAGGTTGTTTCAGCTACCAATTCTGTGATGCCAAGGTCTGCTGCCAGGCTGTCATCTTTGACTGCCGGATCTACAGTTTTCATGATCAGAGTGGTCTGATGTTGCCCCGACTGGATTTTCTCGATGATATCGTCCACACTTTTTTCCACATCGACAGACTTCCCAATAACAGCATGATCAAGTAAATCCAGCTGCCGGGTGTCGTCGTTGAAGATCATGCGGGGATTGACGGGATCAACCTGCAAAGAAGGGGCGATGCTGCCGATGTAAGCCACCAGCGCAGGACGGTTGAGCGAAAGCTGATATTCGGTTTTTCCCTGCTCATGCTTTTGTTCAATAATCAAAAGTGAAGCCAGGCTGTCTGGCTCGATAACCCAGGGTCCCGATCCATTTGCAGGGTCTGAAGCCTCGATGGTAAACGGCTCGCTGAGGATGCTTTCAGCCAAAGTGGCAGTGTTTTCGACATTGGCGGTGACAGGGATGTGCTCTTCAATCACCAGGTTAACAGAACCGTTTTGCTGGACTAAAAAGAATGGCTGAAGACTGTTCAGGGTTGCATTGATGTCGACTGTTCTGCCAGTCTTCCCTTGAACGAGATTGATGCTGGACTGCTCCAGTTTGATGGAAGGTTCAACCTTCTCAACGTTGGATTGACGGGCAAGCTCTTGGACAACCTTATAAGCCTTTGCCTGGTCGTAGACTATCCCAGGGTTGATGTTAATTCCACTGCGCATAGCAAGCAGCTGCTCGTTCAGATTGCGAAAAGCACCCTTCCCCCTCCCGACTGCGAAAGCATCATTAACAGCTTCGATAGGGTTGTAAGAAAAGCCCAGTTCTTCCGGACGATATACCCAGCGGTTTTGACCATCAAAAAACTGGATTTGCCCGCTCTCACCGTAGGTTAAGCTGGCGTTTACTTTAACCACCGCTTGTCCGAGGGTCAGCCCGGAGAGGTCTACCCCGGCAACGGACACCCCGGGATAAATGGATTGGGCATGATCACGTTCAAACTTCCACAGAAACCCAGCCAGCACAAGAGCTGCCAGGACAAAGCCGATCCCCAGGGCAAAAAGGACTTGCCTAACGATGAGATGGCTGTTTCGCTCACTTGATTCTGGAATATTTGTTTTTTGTTCGTTCAACATATTTCAACTGCACCTTTTCTGGTCAGGTTTTCGTTATAACACTTTAGTCTTTAATATACCTGTTAATTGAAAAGAGCAAAAAAGGATAACTATACAAGCAGGTGGGAGTATTATCCATAGTAAGAGGACGTAAACTGATCAAAGTAGTTCCGGGTTATGACATTTTCCGATTCAGCTATAATATGAAGTTGACCTTCGGTTAAAGAAACATGAAAGATTCAGTCAAATTTATCATACCCATCCTGGTTGTTTGTGGGCTCTTATGCTTGCATCTGGCTGATTCCACTACGGTATCGGCAGCGCTGCAAGGGCAAGGGGAAACGCCTCAAAGTAACCCCACGCTTGTGCCAACCCTGCCAGTTGAATTGTATTCTCAGACAGCAACACCCTGGCTGGACGGCGGTATAAGGCACGTTGTGTTGGAGGGGCAGTTCCTCTATAACATAGTCGAATTGTACGGTGTCAGCTTACAGGAAATCCTGACTTTGAACAACCTCACTGAAGAGTCAATTATTTATCCCGGAGATATTTTGGTAATTGTCAAAGGCGGTGATATTGAGTTGGGACAGGGTACACAAACCCCGGATGCAGATCTTTTAACAGCAGAGAGTGGTCTGCCCACACCCAGCCCGACGACAGATGTTCTTTCGAATTTGGTTCTGCCAGAAGAGATTACCCCCGAGCCGACTCCTGGCTCTCAACCCGGGTTTTTTCAGCGTGTTTTCTCAAACGAAGCCCGGTATTTAGCTTTGGGGGTTCTGGGACTGGTCCTTTTCGGCATTGTTTTGGTAGTCATTGGCGCAAGAAGGATCCACTAAGAGTTCATCCCGATCCTGCTGGAATTGATCGAGACAATTCAGGTCATCGTTCGCAATCAGGGCTGTTTTTTGAAGATGCCCCAACCGTTTGACTTTCAACTCCCGCCTTAATGCACTGCTCAAATCCGGCACTTCTTCAACATAAACCAATTCGCAGGGACCATTCATTCGGGTGTAGCGAGCGCCTTTACCAGCATTGTGTTGTTTTAACCGGCGCAGTGGGTCAGTGCTCCAGCCGGTATAAAAGCAGTCGTTCGCACACTGGACAATATAGATGAAATATGCCATAGCAGTGAAAGTTTATCTGCCGATCAGAAAGCTCACAATTGCCAATAATGGTTTGCGGATGACAACTCCAAAAAGATCAAAACCGATATACGGACCCAAAAAGACAAACCCCAGAAGAATAAAGGGACCATATTGCCGAATCCCCTGTAAAACGCCTTGCCATGAGTGGGGTAGTAGAAATTCCAGCACCTTTTCGCCATCAAGAGGGGCGAGAGGAAGCATGTTGAACAGGAACAGGGCTACATTGGTATAAATGAATTCGATCAGGAAATAGCCCGGGGTAGGCAAAAAGCTGCTAACCTGGTAAGTGGTTGGGAAGATACCCATGCGTAATGGCAGGGCAGCAAGCAGCGCGAGAAAAAGATTTGAGAGCGGACCGGCAAGGGAAACCAGCATGACACCGGCTTTGTTGTTTTGCCGGATTACGTAGGGGTTTATAGGCACAGGTTTCGCCCAGCCAAAACCAACCAGAACGAGCATGAATGAGCCAATGGGGTCGAGATGTCTCAATGGGTTGAGCGTAAGACGTCCGGCACGCCTTGGGGTATCGTCGCCAAAGCGATTGGCAATGTATGCGTGCGAAAATTCGTGCACGGTAAGAGCGATGACAAGTGTGATTATTCGCGCGATCAGGGTGGCTGGGTTCAAATTTAGCATTATGTTTCTATCAGAGTGATACCAGTATTTGACAACGACCGATTATATCACGGCGTTATAATAGGCATAATGTTTGCAGAAGTAAGTGTTGGTGATAAAGTCCGGTTGCGGAAGGCGCATCCTTGTGGAGGGTTTGATTGGGAGGTGGTGCGCATCGGAGCCGATATTGGCTTGGTGTGTTTGACCTGCGGGCATAAGGTTTTCTTATCCCGACGGGATCTGGACCGCAGGATGAAAGTCCACTATCCAAAAGAAGATAAATCGGAATAGCGTTATAACAAAAGTCTCAGACTGTGTGAGCGATGATTGTAATTAATGCCGGTTAGAAAAGACAACTCTCGATAACCTCTTTTGCTTGTAATTTTTCTATCCAGTCTTGCGGAATCGCAGTGTAGCCATATTTAATCCCGGCTAACCCGCCCGCTATCGCTGCGATTGAGTCAGTATCGTCACCGAGGTTAACTGCCTTCAAGATGCAATCCTGGTAGGTTTGGGTGGTCAGCAAACACCAAAGCGCGGCTTCGAGGGAGTCTACGACGTAACCGGACGATTTTATCTGATCCCTGGTCAAATCAGCCAGGTTTTGCAGACGTTCGAAGGGTTCTGCTTCTTTTAGGGTGAAATCCTTGCATTGCAGCAGTGCCCGGGCAACGCGGATATATATCTGACAGGCTTTTTTGGAAATCTCATGAGCATGGGTGAGCGCAGAGACTTGTGCGATCAGCTCGTCGTTTGCGGAAGTGAAAGCGAGCGGCAGGATGCGCATCAACGAGCCGTTGCCGTTGGAATGAAAACCGCTTTCTCCATGTTTTGCTTCGATAGCCCGCGAGGTTGTCCATCCGATATCATAGGCGACCTTGGTGGGAGTGTAGAGGTTGTGATGATACCAATCCTCGAATCTTTTAAAGATGTCTGCGGGATTGACCAGCCCACCATTTTCACGGATAGAATCACAGGTTGCTATTGTCAGAGAAGTGTCGTCTGACCAGGACCCAGGGGGCATGTTAAAGGTGCCGTAGCCGGTCATGCTGGTAATGTGGAAGCTATCCCGGGGTTTAAACTGAACAGGTAAGCCCAAGGCATCGCCGACAGCGTGCCCATAAATTGCTGCGCGTAGTTGTATAGTTTCCATAAATCCCTCCAGGATATACTTTCTAAGCTGTAAAGAAGATTATAAAGCGTAGAGAACAGGAACTATGGGTAAATATTGAAAACCGAACAGTTCCGTGATGTATTAATACCGTACGGGTGGGTCCCAATTAAGAGCGATCAACATTCTGTAACTCAGCAAGACCCGCCCATACCCAGGCACAGCAAAATGATTTGAAAACAAAAAAATCTGCTGCAATGAGGGCGGGTTTGACGGATTAAGTGATGGCAAAAAGCTCTCTTCCTGAACCCGCCTTTACATTTATCATATGCAATATACTCACATACTGAACCCACCGCTGTCATCCTGAGCCTCTTTTGCGAAGGATCTTGTTGGTTGGAGTATAAGATCCTTCGTTCCTCAGGATGACAAAACTTTTCGACCGTCTCTGCGAGCCCCCGTTACATGAATGACCGGTTGGTTGAAATTACGAAGCTCACGTATTGAACCCGTCCATACTTTTATCTTTGGCAATGTCAAAGGGCTCACATATAGAACCCGACCGTACTTTTATCTTATTTTCTCTTTCGCAAGTAGGGTACAATCGATGGTATGAAGATAAAGCGTTGGCATGTTTGGCTGGGGCTAATTATTAGCGCCGTCTTTTTGTGGCTGGCTTTCCGCAAAGTAGATTTCTCACAGGTCTGGGACCAACTGACAAGCGCCAATCTCGCTTACGTCGCCCTGGGCATTGGTTTCTATTTTATTGCGTTGTTCGTTCGAACCTGGCGTTGGCGAATATTGCTTTTGCCGATGAAACCGGTCTCTGTGACCAGGCTTTTCCCCGTTATTTCTGCCGGATACATGGCAAACAACATCTTTCCTGCCAGGGCAGGTGATCTTTTGCGAACGGTTCTGCTGCGAAAGAAAGAAGGCGTGCCAATCTCAGGCTCACTGGCGACCATTGTCGTTGAACATCTCTTTGACGGAATTGCTATCCTCGCCCTGGTGCTGCTCAACCTGGGAAGGCTGACCAGCTTTGCTCCAAACAGCCAATGGGTTGCTATTATCGAAACGAGTGCGTTTTGGGTGGGGCTCATTTTTGGGCTGATCTTGCTGGTGTTTATCGGCATGGTTTTGTTACCGGAAAAGATGAACAAGGTCACTGAATGGGTTGTTGATCATCTTGTTCCCAATAAACTCAGGCAGCCTCTCAAAGGTATTATCCAAAAATTCACAGACGGGCTGCAGGTGCTGCATTCGCCGTTTCAATCACTATTGGTGATGTTTCAGTCAGTTTTGATCTGGACTGTGGAATCAGGGCTTTATTGGGGTGTGATGAAAGCGATGGGGCTGTCACTGCCCTTCCAAAACTTATTATTGGTGGTTGGGATTGTTAACCTGGTGCTGTTGGTGCCGGCTGCGCCCGGCGGGTTGGGCACTTTTGATGCAGCGACCAAATCAATGATGGAAGTGTTTGGAGTAGCCTCCGAAAACGCGCTTAGTTTTGCATTACTCTTGCGTGTAGCATTATGGCTGCCGGTGACTGTGGTCGGTGCTGTTTTCTTTGTTAAAGAAGGTTTTAGCCTGACCAGTGACCTTGAGAGCCTCCAGGATGAATATAAAAAAGAGGATGCCCGGGAAGACTGACGGCACTAAAGAATGAGGAAAACCATGACAGATAAAAGACAAAAAATCGGCGTGATCGGAGCTGGATTTGCCGGGTTAAGCGCTGCCTTTGATTTGAGGAAGCTGGGTCACGATGTGACAGTTTTTGAAGCCAGCGATGTGCCTGGCGGGCTTGCTTCAGGTTTCAAGGAACCTTATTGGGATTGGTCTGTCGAACGTTTTTATCATCATTGGTTCCAAAGTGATTCGCATCTTTTAGGTCTGGTAGAAGAATTGGGCTGGTCTGACCAGGTTATGTTCCCCAAACCAATCAGCGTGATGTATCACAATGGCAAGTTTTATCCTTTCGATTCGATCCCGGCTGCGATCATGTATCCCGGTTTGGGCTGGGGAATCAATAAAATTCGCTTTGGGTTGGTCGGGCTTTACCTGCGCATCACGAAGAACTGGAAACCGCTTGAAAAAGTGACCACGGATGCCTGGATGCGTAAGTGGGCTGGTAATAAGGTGTTTGAAAGTATGTGGAAGCCCATGCTGGACGGCAAATTTGGCGAAAACTGGGCAGATAAAGTCAATATGGCCTGGATGTGGGCGCGTCTGCATGTACGTACCACCAGGCTGGGAACTTTTGAAGGTGGTTTCCAGAAATTTGCGGATAAGTTTGCCCAGAGACTTCTGGACGATGGTGTCGAGATCCGCTATCAGTCGGCGGTCGAGCGCATCGAAAAAGATCCGGCAGGGGGGCTGAATGTTATTTTGAAAGAAGCAAAGCCTGAACATTTTGACCAGGTATTGGTGACACTCTCACCGGGATTGATGGCTAAACTTGCCCCAGAATTGCCAGCTGACTATCTGGGAGAGCTGCTGAAACTGAACCATATGGGGGCAGTGGTGATGACAATTTCGCTTAACCAACCGCTTTCACCGGATGGTTACTATTGGTACAACATCCCCAAACAAGCCGGTTACCCTTTCCTTTCGTTAGTGGAGCATACCAACTTCCTTAAACCTGAGTATTTCGGCGGGGATCATATCATCTATATTGGTGATTATCTCGAAAGCAGCCATCCAAACTTCAGTAAGAGCAAAGAAGAACTGCTGGCTGATTTTCTACCCCACCTCAAGAAGATAAACCCAGATTTTGATGAGAGCTGGGTCAAGAATTCATGGTTGAGCAAGACAGGTTATGCCCAGCCGATCCCACTGCTTGACCATAGTAAAAATATCCCCGCGTTGAAAACACCCATTGATGGACTTTGGTTTGCCAGCATGAGCCAGGTGTACCCCTGGGACCGGGGAACCAACTTTGCAGTTGAAATTGGCAGACGTGTAGCCAAATTAATGGGTCAGGATTAAGGGCCTGTGAGCTTTAATCTCAAGGTTTTGGTTTTGTAAATTCCAATACTTGAATCACTATCCTGCAATTCGGACCTAATTGAGCCTCCGGAACTGATCTTCCAATAGCCCCTATTTGTGGTACTAATAGTTGAACATCACCGAATGAAACCCATATATATGGGTAAGCCCAGTGTGTGAATTCTGCTAATTAGGGTTTAGAACAACCGGTCTAAAGGTGGCGAATGAGACAAGCTTAAAATTTAAAAGTCTCAAATTTTTAAACCTTAAAGAATTCAAACATTTTAAGACACACAACGCCAAATTTGGAGTCTGAGGTGATAGAATTTGGTCATTCACTTACCAACACGAATCCGAAGCTGTTTTGAGTGAATCGATTTTTTTTAGACCGATCACGTGATTTATCGTCGGTGTTACATAGACTGATTGAGGAACAGGGAGTTGAAAGCATGAATGCCCAACAAGCATGGCAGGCAACAATCGGACAATTACAAATGGAGCTTAGCAAAGCTTCTTTTGATACCTGGGTAAAGAACACGCAGCTGATCGGCTATGAAGACGATTCGGGCACTTTTTCCCTTGGAACCGGTAATGCCTATGCTTGTGACTGGCTGGACAGTCGCCTGAAGAGCACCGTCGTCAACAAACTTACCGGTATGATGGCAAGACCGGTGACCGTGGAATTTAAGGTATGGGCTGCCCCACGGGTAGAGTTGGCTGAAGAAACCGTCACCGCACCCAAACCCACCAAACCTGTAGAATCGGACAATTACGATACCCATCTAAACCCCCGCTATCGATTTGATAATTTTGTGGTGGGGTCGGCAAACCGGCTGGCACATGCTGCCTGCCAGGCTGTGGCAGAGAACCCTGCCCGGGCTTATAACCCTCTATTCATTTACAGCAGTGTTGGGCTGGGTAAAACCCACATGCTGCATGCCATCGGAAACGCAGTATTACAGCAAGGCAAACAGATTTTATACATCTCATCGGAAGAGTTTACCAACGACCTTGTTCACGCCATACGAACCAAAACCACCGCGGCTTTCCGTGAAAAATATCGCCAGGTAGACGTGCTGCTGATCGATGATATCCAGTTCATTGCTGGTAAAGACTCCACACAAGAAGAATTTTTCCATACCTTTAACGCTCTCTACGGGCAAGACAAACAAATTGTGATGACATCTGACCGCTCTCCCAAGGCGATGAGCACGCTGGAAGAACGCCTGCGTTCGCGCTTTGAATGGGGGCTGACGGTAGACATGCAGGCACCGGATTATGAGACCCGGCTGGCGATTTTGCACAGCAAGGCGGAGAAATTGAACGCTGATGTGCCCGAAGAGGTGATCGAACGGATTGCTAAACTGATTCAGACCAACGTGCGCGAGCTGGAAGGCGCCTGGAACCGCGTTTTGGCTTTTTCACAGTTGAGTGGGCAGGAGCTCACCCTGCGACTGACCGAACACGCGCTGGCAGATTTTGTGCCCCAACCGAGCAGCATCACCCCGAAAACTGTGCTCGAAGTTGTGTCAGAATTTTTTAACGTGAGCCATAGCAGCCTGACCGGACGCAGCCGGGCGAGAGACGTTGCTTTCCCCCGCCAGGTGGCAATGTATTTGATGCGTGACATGGGCGAACTTTCGCTTCCAAGGATCGGGGAAGAGCTGGGCGGAAGAGACCACACCACTGTCATGTACGCCTGCGACAAGATCGCCGAACTGGTTGAGACTGACGACCGCACCCGTAAGCAGATCATGCAGCTCAAAGGTCAGCTGCAGAGCCAGACTGTGGGGGTTTGAGCCATTGATATCTGATTGTGCCGGCTTCCCTGCCGCGCATGTTAGGTCTTTTTCGTCGAGAAGGTAGCTTCACCGGAATGGGACAAGCCTCATTCCCTACGAAATTGGAATCATTTTATGCTACTCCTCCAATATCACCGGCAAATCGGGGTCGACGACGGTGAGCTCGCCCCAGTTATCCCCTACACGGGCTTCGGTGACCAGGGGTACGGATAGTGCATAGGCGCTTTCCATCACCTCTTTAACCAATCTTGTGGCTTGCTCAATTTCTGGTTCGGGTACTTCGAAGATCAATTCATCGTGCACCTGCAAAAGCATACGCGTCTTGAGCCCTGCCTGTGTCAAAGCTTCGGGCAGCCGGATCATAGCCAGCTTAATAATATCGGCGGCTGTGCCCTGGACGGGGGCGTTGATCGCTTCACGCTCTTCCCGCTGGCGGATGGTGTAGTTGGTTCCGGCAGCCAGAGCAGGGAAGTAACGCCGGCGCCCCAAAAGGGTCTCCACGTAGCCCTGGCGGCTGGCTTCGAGGCGAGTGTTGTCGAGCCATTTTTTGACACCTGGAAATTCTCTGAAGTATTCTCTGACGAAGTTTTCAGCTTCTGCCAGAGTAAGGTCGGTTGTGCGGGTGAGCCCGAAGGGACTCATCCCATAAATGAGACCGAAATTGATCGCCTTGGCATGGCGGCGCTGCTGTTTCGTGACGTTGTTCAAGGGCACATCTTCAATGGCTGCAGCGGTGGCAGCGTGAATATCCTGGCTCTCATGGAAAGCTTTCATCATGGCTTCGTCTTGTGCCAGGTGGGCGACAATGCGCAGCTCAATTTGCGAATAATCAACTGCCAGCAGCTTGTGACCAGGCGCGGCAATAAAACCCTGGCGCACACGACGACCAAGATCAGTACGGATGGGGATATTTTGTAAATTCGGGTTCTGTGAGGCGACACGCCCGGTTACCGTACCGGTTTGATTGAAGGTGGTATGCACACGCCCGGTTTTGGGGTTGACCTGTGTGGGCAGGGCATCCACATAAGTAGATTGAAGCTTTGATAGCTCGCGATATTCGAGAATAACTTCGACGAGAGGGTGCATCCCCTGCATTGATTCGAGCACAGCAGCTGAAGTTGAATACTTGCCGCTGCTGGTTTTTTTTGATCGGTCAGGCGGTTCGAGGGCTAATTTCTGGAAGAGGACGTTTGAAAGCTGCTGAGTGGAGTTGAGGTTAAATTCTTCTCCTGCCAACTGGTAGGCTTGTTGGGTGAGCTGGTCGATCTGACCTTTTAGTTCCCGTGAGAAACCTTCGAAGAAAGCCTCATCGAGTAAGATTCCAGCCTCTTCCATCCTGGTGAGAATGGGAATCAATGGGTTTTCAAGATCGTTATAAAGCTTTTCAGCAGCATGTACACGCAGATCTTCTGAAATGGGCTTAACCAGCCGCAGGGTCATCACTGCATCGGCAGCGGCATAAGG
>Ga0209510_1001444_pt1 | contig 27038 bp, 20 predicted proteins | sample BiotimSIPDNA_FD_185749 | JGI IMG/M metagenome (GOLD analysis project Ga0209510, IMG submission 185749) | Anaerobic biogas reactor microbial communites from Washington, USA - Biogas_R1 time_0 SIP DNA (SPAdes) (version 2) | ecosystem: Engineered > Bioreactor > Anaerobic > Unclassified | place...
AACCTGGAGTCGCCGTTTGAATCGGCATATACACGGGTAATTTTCATTGATACGATTGATTTGTTTCTTTGGATGATTTCAGGGGAGAATAAGTTGGTTGACCAGCATGATCTCCTCTTCGGAAACGGTGTGACCGCGTCCCGGATAGATTTTCAGGGTGACATCGGCTTGCATCTCACGGAGGATTTGTGCCGATTCGGTTACCCGCTCTACAGGCACATGATAATCGGGATCACCGCTGCCAAGGAAGATGGGGGTTCCCGCAAAATCGCCCCGGTAGGGGCTCCTGTCGATCTCCTCACCGATGAGGCCACCGGTGAAGGCGACGATGCCGCCGTAGCGGGTGGCGTGGCGTGCGGTGAATTCGAGCGTGAGACAGGCTCCCTGCGAGAAGCCGAGGAAATAGATGTTCCGGGTTTCGATCCCAGCAGCCTGCACGATGTTGAGCGTTCGACCTACTGTCTCCAGGGCTGAGGTGAGCCAGGGTTCATTCGTAGCTGCCGGTGCCATGAAGGATTGGGGGTACCAGCTGTTCCGGCTTGCACGGGGGGCCAGCAGGGCAAAGCCCGGCAGTTTGAGATGGGGCGCCAGGGAGAGGATGCTCTCCGCGCCGGCACCTCTTCCGTGCAGCATTATCAAAGCCTTGTCGGCCTTCTCGAGCGGTTCTCCGCCGTACAGGATATCCAACGAGTGGTTCATTTCTGTTCCTATTTTAGAGTTGTGGTAGGTGGGCTTCGATCTCATTCCGCATGCTTTCGTAGCGACCGGGTAGCTTGAGTGAGCTGCCCAGGCTGTCAAGCGGCTCATCGACCGTGAATCCGGGGTTGTCGGTGGCCAGTTCGAACAGCACACCGCCCGGCTCGCGGAAGTAGAGGGAGAAGAAGTAGTCACGATTGATCTTCGGGGTAATGTGGAGGCCGGCGCTTAGCACCTTTTCGCGATACTCCATCAAAATATCATCGTTCTTCACCCTGAAGGCGATGTGGTGGTTGGTGCCGGCAGCATTGCGACCGACAGGTGCGGTGGGGGCTTCGATGATGTCGATGAGGTTAGCCGTGTCGATGGCATCGGTGGCAAAGCGATAGCGGTTGCCTTCCTCCTGACTGAGGCTGTATCCCAGAATGTCGGTGAGGACATTGGCGGTGGCATCGGCCGAATGCAGTGTGAGCGTAACGGCATGGAAACCCTTCAACGCCACCTCCTCATTCACCTCCTGCGTGGTCCAAGGCTTCCGGTTGTCTCCCTTGGCGGGTTCGATGAGCTGTAACTGCATGCCGTCGGGATCGTTGAACGAGAGCACCTTCTCACCGAAGATCTCGCTCTCACGTGTGGTGATGCCCTGCTGTCCCAGTCGCTCCTTCCAGAAGCCGAAGCTCCCTTCGGGCACGGCGAAAGCGGTGTGTGTGGCTAGTCCCGTACCGTTGGTACCGCGACCGATCCCCTCCCAGGGGAAGAAGGTCATGATGGTGCCCGGTGTGCCCTGCTCATCACCGAAATAGAAGTGATAGGTGCCGGGATCATCGAAGTTGACGGTCTTTTTGACCATCCGCAGACCCAGCACCCGGGTATAAAAATCGAAGTTCTTCCTGGCGTCGTTTGAAATCGCCGTAACGTGGTGTAAACCTAATATTCTCTTATCCATAATAGTATTGTTGCTGTGATTCTTCTGTGTAGATGAATTTAACAGTTAAGCGGGTGGTTTGTTCAAAACTGCATTTTTTCCCTTCTTTTGACGGGAAAGACCCCACAAAACAGTTCCATCCAATATGTAAATCCAGCAATCTCATGGACAATGATCGTGATTTTAATTTGTTTTATCACGATTGCAAGGATCTTCACCAACAAAGAATATCCTTAACAGTAGATTTCCGATTATGACCAAAAGCTTTTTCATGAAGTAGGGTTGGATTTGTCTTTTCATCCATTTTATTGATGCAAAAATAGATCGTGATATTGTCAACTTCTGTCAACGGTTGTTTTTTATGACAATTTTTGCCTATCTTCGCTTGTTGCCTGCACCATGCGTGAAGGCAGGTTGTATCGATTGAAAATTAAATAGAACAGAGCATGTCAAACATCGGATTGATCATTGAAGAGCGGGCGGCCAATATCGGCAATTTCATGGTGGGACGGTTGCTCCCCTTCCGGCAGAAGCGGATGGTGGGGCCTTTCGCTTTTATCGACCATATGGGACCCGCAGAGATGGGAGCGGAGGAGAACCTGGATGTGCCGCCTCATCCCCATATCGGCCTCTCCACCCTTACCTACCTCTTCGAGGGGGCCATCATGCACCGTGACAGCATCGGCAGCGAGGTGGAGATCACACCGGGGGCGGTGAACTGGATGACGGCAGGCAAGGGTGTGGTGCACTCCGAACGGACACCCGAACAGATGCGGGGCACCCGTAAGCGGCTCCACGGCATGCAGATATGGGTGGCGCTACCTACGGAGTTGGAGGAGACGGAACCCTCCTTCACCCACATCCCCGCAGAGGAGATTCCCGCCTGGGAGAGGGAAGGGATTCAGATGAAGCTGATCGCCGGCGAGGTATTCGGACAAAAATCGCCGGTGCCGGTACAGAGTCCGCTCTACCTGATCGAACTGAAAAGCGATAAGCCTTTGACCTTCGACCCGGGCGATGCGCTCTACGGTGAGAGCGGCCTCTACATCCTGGAAGGTGAGGTGCGTAGCGAGAGCTACGGCTTCGGTCCGGGTAAGTTGTTGATCGCGCAGAACAGTCGCCTCTGTACGTTTGAGATGGGCCCCAACACGACGGTCTACCTCTTCGGCGGTGAGCCGTTACCTGAGAAACGGTTTATCGACTGGAACTTCGTCTCCTCGCGCAGGGATCGTCTTCAACAGGCCAAGGAGGATTGGATCGAACGACGTTTCCCGGAAGTGCCGGGTGAGACGGATTTCGTGCCCTACCCAACATTTAAATAGAGGAGATATGAACGCATTACTGATCGGCGCCACGGGTGCCACGGGCAGCGATCTGCTCCAGCTGTTGCTCGGTGACAGTAAGGTGGAGCGTGTGGCGATTTTCGTGAGGAGAGATCCGCAGATCACCCATCCGAAACTGGAGGTGCATCTGATCGATTTTGACAAGAAGGAGCAGTGGCGCCACCTGGTGAAGGGTGACATCCTCTTCTCTTGCCTGGGAACCACCCTCAAAGATGCCGGCAGAAAGGAGGCACAGTGGAAGGTGGATCATGATTACCAGTACCACTTCGCCGAGGCTGCACGGGAGAACGGGGTGGGGACCCTCCTGCTGGTCTCCTCGATGAACGCTTCCCTCAAGTCGCCATTCTTTTATGCACGGATGAAGGGGGAGCTGGAGGAGGCGGTGCGCAAGCTGGGATTCCCCAGGCTGATGATTTTCCGGCCTCCTTCGCTGATACGCAAGGGGAGCGACCGTGCCATGGAGCGGGTGGGGGTGAAGCTGATCGGCTTCCTCAACCGATTGGGACTTCTAAAGTCGATGGGCCCCATACCGACAGAACGACTGGCAGAGGCGATGCTCTACGCAGCCAAAAGCTTCAGGCGGGGGGAACATATCCTGGAACCGGTCGATATTGATAACCTGGTTTAGATATCTTAAAAAAAGCAATTGAAAAAAAATGATGATGAAACGACCCCTCGCTCTTCTGGCTACTCTTTTATTTCTATTGCAATTCGGCCTTTCATCCTGTAAACCGGAGGAGATTCCTGATGATGTGGCAGAGGAGGAACCGGAGAATGAGGTTGCACCGCTCTGCTCCATTACACTGGAGGGAGAGAAGGTCACGCTGTTGGAGATCAGGGGGGAGTCTTCCTCTCTGGTCATTCAGGTGACTGCCAACAAGGAGTGGACGCTCAGCAGCAATGGCAGCTGGTGCACCCCATCACACCAGTCGGGCATGGCAACGACAACGGGAGCTCCCCGGGAGGTGACGCTACAACTTGAGGCGAACGAAACGGATGCGGTGCGGTCAGTGCAATTGATACTCCGGGCTGATACGGCATCGGCTGTGCTGGAAATCTGGCAGAAGATTTATGTTGATGAGGCTAAATGGGAGACCGCCACTACAGCTGTTGTGAACATGAAGGTGGGATGGAACCTGGGCAACACGCTCGACTCCTACGGCGAATGGATAGAGCTCTGGACATCCAACAAGCCGTCGGACTACGAGACCGCATGGGGTAATCCGATCACCACGCGTGCGATGATTGCCCGCTTCAGGGAGGTGGGTTTCAACGCCATCCGCGTACCGGTCACCTGGGATCAGCACATCGATGCGGACAACAATGTGGAAGAGGCATGGATGCAACGAGTGGAAGAGGTGGTAGGATATGTCCTGGATGAGGGGATGTACTGCATCCTCAACGTGCATCATGACACCGGCACCGAGGGATGGCTGCAGGCGGACTTGAGCAACTACGGTTCCATCAGCATGCGTTACAGGAAGCTGTGGGACCAGATCGCAAACCGCTTCAATAAATATGACAAGCATCTGATTTTCGAGTCTTACAACGAGATGCTGGACAAGCAGGGCTGGTGGACCGAGACCAATGCTGATGGCTACAAGGCACAAAATGCGCTGCTGCAGGATTTCGTGGAGGTGGTGCGCGGTACCGGTGGCAACAACCGTTACCGCAACCTGAGTATCAACACCTACTCGGCTGCACACTCACCACACACGCTCAACAGCTTCATCGTACCCGATGATGTGGTGGAGGACAGATTGATCGCGCAGGTGCATGTGTACAGCCCCTACGATTTCGCGTTGAATGAAAATAGTCCCGTCAAGCTCTTCACCAGCCAGGGAGAGCAGGAGATCAGCGATATCATGGAACGATTGGACCAACGCTTCATCACTAAAGGTATTCCGGTAATCATTGGCGAGTTTGGTGCGATGGACAAGGATAACATGCCTGAGCGGGTAAAGCATGCCGCCTACCTGGTGAACGAGGCTGCCAAATATGGTATCGTCTGTTTCCACTGGATGGGACTCCTCGACCGCAACACCCTGGAGTGGGCAGAGCCGGAGCTGGTGGAGGCGATCATCGGGAATGCAAAGTAAGGGTTCTTTTACAGCTCCCTGATCCAGATGTTGCGGTAGGCCACCTCCGTGCCGTGGTCCTGCAGCATCAGCGGGAGCCGACCGTGAGGCGTGTAGGTGGGATAACCGATGTAGGGGGTGTCACCTTTCAATTCAACGTTGTTCTGCACCAGGATGCCGTTCAGCACCACCGTGATCAGGGCTGGCGACTCCAGCTTGCCATCGGTGCCGAAGCGGGGAGCACGCCAGTAGATGTCGTAGACCTGCCACTCGCCATTGCGCGTGTAGGCATTGGCCAGAGGCGCCTGCTGCTTGTAGATGCTGCCCACCATGCCGTTCACGTAGGTGGGGTTGTTGTCACCATCGAGTACCTGAACTTCATATTTCGACTGTAGGAAGATGCCGCTGTTGCCGCGGTTCTGACCGTGGTGCTGTTCCGGAGCGGGCGACTTGAATTCGATGTGGAGCTGTACATCGCCGAAATGCTGCCGAGTCATGATGCTCCCCGTGCCGGGCTTCACCGTCAGCTCCCCGTTGCGGATCGCCCAGGGGGCATCACCCTTCTCTCCCTTCCATTGGGAGAGGTTTTTTCCGTCGAACAGGATGATAGCGTCGGAGGGAGCTGCTCCCGTTGTTTTACCCGGCTCTACCTTCGGTGGTACGGGAGCGTACCACTCCGTTTCTTCCGGCACCATCTGGGCGGAGAGGGTAAATACCAAAACGAAAAGGGCGGATGTGAGAAGTGTTTTTTTCATGTTTAAACCTGTTGGTTGATTGAACAGTTGTTTCAGGATTTGAAAATAGTACTTTTTCTCCGAATACCGAACAATATCCGTCATTTTCTCCTAGCCACGCAAGAAAAAACACTCACCGAAAAAGTTCGATGAGTGTTTGATTAATAAGTTGTAGCGAGAGGGGGGCATGATCCCCCGACCTCATGATTATGAATCATGCGCTCTAACCAACTGAGCTATCTCGCCAACATGTGAAAATGGGAGGTCTCTCCCCAATTCGAGGTGCAAAAGTAGCAACTCTTTTTCAATTCTGCAACCTCCGGATCAAAAAAAGTCGCAAATGCATCGAATTTATTCAAGTGCCATCAGGGCGAAGGATGCGAGCCAGTGCTCACCACCGTAGTTGCCCTCGAAAACGTAGGGCAGGGCGTCGCTGAGCAGTCGCTCCGATGTATCAGTGAACTTCCCTCTCAGTGGGTGCACCGGCGGCAGGACTTCAGCTATCTGTTTCATGCACCATGTAGAACTATTCCAGCCAGTCAGTGAGCGGTTGCATGTACTCATGCCATTGCCGCGCCAGCGGATCGTTCCACTTCATCAGCTCCTCATCCAGCTTAAGCAGCCAGGCCCACCCGTAGGTGCGCTCAAAACTGGCTGCAGATTCAAACCTTGTAAAATATTCTGCCTCAGCGAGTAGTTTTGATTTTGTGAATGAATGGTTCAGTATTTCTATGATCGCTTCCCGGTTGGTAAGGGTGGGTCGCGTCCTCAGCAGCCGTACAAGCATCCAGTGTCCGTGTACGCTGCTGTGCCAGTCGAAGCAGCCGTAGAAGACCGGGTGCAGCTCCCCGGGGGTGAGCTTCGCCTCCTGCTCATTGTTGATGATGTGTGCTGTTATGTTGGGGTACTCCTGCTCGATGCATCCCAGGGGTAGTTCCGACAACCTTACAGCAATCTCATCGGTAAGTCGTGGGGCCTCGTGTGCAGCTGTATGCAGCGGCAGAAGGGTGAGCAGGCAGAAAAGAATTGACAGGGAATAATTTTTCATGATTAACCGGTTTGAAGGTTCTTGTTTGTTTTTCAAAGATAATAATTTTAGGGATAGTCTTTGCAGGATAGGGCATTTCGGTTTAAAATTGTAATTTTGCACTTGAACGATATTGAGTCACACGATTTTCAAAACAATACAACGTGATCTATCCCGATAACTTCGAACAGAAAATTGAGTTCACACGGGTGCGGCAACTAATCGCCGACCGCTGCCTAAGCCCCCTGGGCAGGGAGAAGGCGGAGGAGATGTGCTTCTCTGCCTCATTCGCCGAGATCGATGCCCTGTTGGCACAGACCGAAGAGTACGTGCGTATCCTCGTGGAGGAGGACGCCTTCCCTGCCGGCAACTTTTATGACATGCGACCTGTGCTGTACCGCATCCGGCTGGAAGGCTCCTGGATAGACCAGAGCGCGCTGTTTGAGCTGCGCCGCTCACTGCAGACCATCAACGGTATTATCGCCTTCCTGCGGCGCGATCTGGAGAACCCCCGCTACCCGCGGTTGATGGAGCTGACCGGTGACATCGCCACCTATCCCGAGATCACCCGTAAGATCGATACCATCCTCGATGGCTTTGGACAGGTGAAAGATCATGCCTCGGCACGGTTGTCGGAGATACGGCGTGAGCTCACCTCTGCCGCCAGCGGCATCTCGCGCAGCCTCAACTCCATCTTGCGCAAGGCACAGGCGGAAGGATATGTGGACAAAGATGTGGCACCCAGCATGCGCGACGGGAGGCTGGTGATCCCGGTCAACCCTTCCTACAAGCGAAAGATAAAGGGGATCGTGCACGACGAGTCGGCATCGGGTAAGACCGTTTTCATTGAACCGGCAGAGGTGGTGGAGGCCAACAACCGCATCCGCGAACTGGAGGGGGAGGAGCGGCGTGAGATCATCCGCATCCTGGCGGAGTTCACCAGCTGGCTGCGCCCTTTTCTGCCGGAGCTGCTGGAGTCCTACGAGTTCCTGGCGAAGATCGACCTGATACAGGCCAAGGCGGCTTTTGCACAGCAGATTGGCGGCATAAGACCTGCTCTCAGTGACGAGCGGCTGATCGACTGGGTGGAAGCGGTGCACCCACTGCTCTATCTCTCACTGAAGAAGCAGAACAGGAAAATCATTCCTCTTGATATCACACTGGAGGGTGAGAACCGCATCCTGGTGATTTCCGGTCCCAATGCCGGCGGCAAATCGGTTTGCCTTAAGACGGTGGGGTTGTTGCAGTACATGGTGCAGTGCGGGCTGCTGATCCCGTTGCGGGAGAACTCCCGCGTGGGGTTGTTCAGCGATATCTTTATTGACATCGGCGATGAGCAGTCGATCGACAATGACCTCTCCACCTACAGCTCCCACCTGATGAACATGAAGTATTTCGAGCGGCATGCCGGCGATGGTACGTTGTTGCTGATCGACGAGTTCGGCAGCGGCACAGAGCCCCAGATAGGGGCAGCCATCGCCGAGGCACTGTTGGACAGGTTTAACGACAGCCGCTCCTATGGGGTGATCACTACCCACTACCAGAATCTGAAGCATTACGCCAACGAGCACGAGGGGGTGGTGAACGGTGCCATGCTCTACGACCGCCACGAGATGCAACCCCTCTTCCGCCTCTCAATTGGCAACCCCGGCAGCTCGTTTGCCGTGGAGATCGCCCGCAAGATAGGGCTGCCGGAGGAGGTGATCGCACATGCCTCGGAGATTGTGGGGAGCGAATACATCAACATGGACAAGTACCTGCTTGATATTGCCCGCGACAAGCGCTACTGGGAACGAAAGCGCGAGGAAATACGGCGTGAACGGAAGCGGCTGGAGGAGGCGGCCACGAAGTATGAAACGGACCTGGAGGTGATCAACAAACAGAAGAAGGAGATCCTGACAGAGGCCAGGCAACAGGCCGAGCATCTGCTTGCCGAGAGCAATGCCCGCATTGAGCAGACCATCCGTGAGATCAGGGAGGCGCAGGCGGAGCGTGAGGCGACACTCAAGGTGCGCAACGAGCTGAAAGGGTTCCGTGAACAGGTGGGCGGTACCGGACGTGAGGAGACAGGTGTGACATCTCAGAAAGAGGGAACACAGCAGACCCCACGCAAGAAGGTGAAGAAGAAACAGGTGCCTCCCGAACAGAAACAAGCGCCAAAGGAGGTTTTGCCCGGGGTGGGGGATGCTGTCCGTATGAAAGGACAGACAAGTGTCGGGGAGATCATGGAGGTTTCAGGTAAGAAGGCAACGGTAGCCTTCGGCATGATAAAAACAACTGTCCCGCTGGAGAAACTTGAGCGGGTGAGCAACAACCAGATCAAACGGGAACAGAAGGCTTCCAACACTCGCGACCTGATACACGAGCGCAAGCTCAGTTTCAAACAGGATATCGATGTGCGGGGAATGCGGGGAGATGAGGCGTTGCAGGCGGTGATTTACTTCATCGACGATGCCATCCAGCTGGGTGCTGCACGCGTACGCATTCTGCACGGTACCGGTACCGGCGCACTGAGACAGATTATTCGCGAATACCTCGCTACTGTGAATGGTGTGAGCCACTTCGCAGATGAGCATGTGCAGTTTGGAGGTGCTGGCATCACTGTGATCGACCTTGAATAATGCAATATAAAAATGAGTATTTAACAGATATATATTTAAAATATTTATTTATCTTTGTCGTTAATTTAAAAATGCGATATAAATAACTGATAATATCCCTGCCGATGGTTAAATTTACAAAACCTTTCTGGGTAGCCAACTTTGTGGAGCTGCTCGAGCGACTGGCCTATTATGCCGTATTCATCGTCATTACGCTCTACCTCTCCAATGTGTGGGGTTTCTCCGATATCGAGGCGGGTGTCATTGCGGGTATCTTCTCGGCCATGCTTTACCTGTTGCCCCTCTTTGCAGGGGCTTATGCCGATAAGATTGGGTTCCGTTCTGCCATCATCCTGGCGTTCGCACTGCTCACCGTGGGCTATGCCGGATTGGGCATCCTCCCCACACTGCTGGAAAGCGCGGGACTGGTGGACTATGAGATGACCACCACTTATACCGGCCTACAGGATAGCTACCTCCGCTGGTCGATCATCGCACCCCTGGTTCTGGTGGTCATTGGCGGGGCTTTCATCAAGTCGGTCATCTCCGGCACGGTGGCGCGCGAAACCACTCCCGAGAACAGGGCGCGTGGCTACTCCATCTTCTATATGATGGTCAACATTGGTGCCTTCACCGGCAAGACGGTTGTGGACCCCCTCAGAAGGAGCATGGGCGACCAGGGACTGGTCTACCTCAATTATTTCTCTGCAGCGATGACTCTCCTGGCACTGATTGCCGTTTATCTCTTCTACAAGTCCACAAAGACGGAAGGTAAAGGAAAGAGCTTTCTTGAGATTGGCCGCTCCATGGGCAAGGTGTTGCTCAACGGGCGACTGATGCTGCTGATCATCATCGTGAGCGGCTTCTGGATGATACAGAGCCAGATGTATGCCACCATGCCCAAGTATGTGATCCGCATGATTGGCGAGACAGCCTCACCCGGATGGTATGCCAATGTCAATCCACTGGTGGTCTTCCTGGCGGTCAACTTTGTCACCTCGCTGATGAAGAAACGGAGCGCCATCACCTCCATGATGATTGGCATGATTATCATCCCCTTCTCGGCTCTCCTCATGTCGTTCGGTACACAGGTGGGGGAGGCCTCCATATTGGGACTCCATCCCGTTGCCTTTATGATGATCGTAGGAATTGCTTTCCAGGCATTGGCGGAGTGCTTCATCTCACCCCGCTACCTGGAGTATTTCTCACTGCAGGCACCTACCGGTGAAGAGGGACTCTACCTGGGTTTCAGCCACCTTCACTCCTTCTTCTCCTACCTTTTCGCCTTCGGACTCTCCGGCTTCCTGCTCGACAGGTACTGCCCCGATCCAAGGCTTTTCATGAATGAGGCGGGCGTCGTGGACAGCGTAACTTATGCCGCTGCTACACAACATGCACATTATATCTGGTACGTCTTCGTAGGCATCGGTGCCATTTCGGCCATCGCACTCTACTTCTATGCACGTATCACCAGGAAGATGGACCGAAAAAAAGAGGCAGCCGTCTAATCATATTAAGTGATGAAAAGTATACCTGCAGGAAAAGAACTTCCCAGGCAGGATGTTAATGAATCAGTAAAATCAAACAATAAAAAATAATAAATCATGAGACTGGATCTGAGTTCACACATAACACTTGATCGCGTTCCGAAAAAATACTACAAGCCAGAGAACGATTTTGAAGAGTACAACCTTTCACGGTATGAAAAACTGGCCATTGAAATCTATGAGGAGTCGCAGTCGGCCGCCAGGAATGTTGCCGAAGAAATCGTACAGGAGATGTTGCAAAAACAGCATGAAGGGAAGCCTTTTGTGCTGGGCATCAGCGGTGGGGCATCGCCGGTACCTGTCTACGAAGAACTTGTGAGACACCACAAGGAAAAGGGCGTAAGCTTTTGCAATCTGGTGGTATTCAATACCTATGAATTTTATCCAGTGCTCGATTTCGCTTTTAGCAACCTACAGATGTTGAAAGAGGTATTTCTTGATCATCTTGATATGGATCCGGCCAATATCTTCTCACCCGATGCCACTGCCGAGAAGGAGCTGATCAGTGAAAAGTGCGAGGAGTATGAGGAACGTCTCCGACAAAAAGGAGGACTCGATTACCTGTTGCTGGGTCTTGGCAGCAAGGGAAATGTGGGCTTTAACATGCCCGGTAGCAGCCTGCACTCCCAGACACGCATGGTGATGCTCGACGGTGACTCTCGCAAGGACATCGCCCGTAATTTCGGTTCACTCGACAAGGTTCCGGTAAGTGCTATCACCATGGGACTCTATGACATGATGAACGCCCGCAAGATTGCATTGATTGCATGGAACGAACAGAAGGCAGAGAGCATTCGTGACATTGTGGAAGGGCCCGTGAGCGACATGGTGCCGGGATCTATATTGCAGACACATACTGAGACCAAGGTATATGTAGACCTGGCAGCAGCTTCCGCGCTGACACGTATCAGTCGCCCCTGGCTGGTGACCAATTGCGATTGGACCAGCAAGCTGATCCGTCGCGCCATTGTCTGGCTCTGCGAGGTGGTGGACAAGCCAATACTGAAACTGACCAACAAGGACTACAATGACAACGGACTGAGTGAACTGATCACTCTCTATGGCTCGGCTTACAATGTCAACATCAAGATATTCAACGATCTTCAACATACCATTACCGGTTGGCCAGGAGGTAAGCCCGATGCTGACGATACCTACCGCCCCGAACGGGCAAAGCCCTATCCCAAGAGGGTAATCATCTTCAGTCCCCATCCAGATGACGATGTGATCTCAATGGGGGGTACCTTCCAGCGACTCGTGAGCCAGGGGCACGAAGTACATGTGGCTTACCAGACATCGGGCAACATCGCTGTGGGTGATGAAGAGGTGATTCGTTACATCTCCGTACTCAACAGCATGCGCAAGAAGTTCACACCCGAGAACAGGGATCTGTTGGAGAAGTACGAGAGCATCCGCAGATATCTCTTGTATGAGAAGACCAACGAAGATATCGACACCCCCGACATCCTCTTCATGAAGGGACGGATCCGTCGCGAAGAGGCCCGTTCAGCCGATCGCTATGTAGGGCTCCCCGAAGAGAATGTTCACTTCCTGGATCTTCCTTTCTACGAGACCGGCAAGGTGAAGAAGAACCCCATCAGCGAGAAGGATGTGATGATTGTGAAAGATTTCATCGAGACCATCAAGCCTCACCAGATATATGTTGCAGGTGATCTGGCCGACCCGCATGGCACACACAAGGTTTGTCTCGACGCCATCCTTGCCTCCGTAGACATGATCAAAGAGGAGGAGTGGTTCAAGGAGTGCCGCGTATGGATGTACCGAGGAGCATGGATGGAGTGGGAGATAGACCACATCGAGATGGCGGTGCCCCTTTCTCCCGAGGAGTTGCGTCAGAAAAGAAATGCAATTCTCCGGCACCAGTCACAGATGGAGAGCGCCCCATTTCTGGGCGACGATGAACGGCTCTTCTGGCAACGTTCTGAAGAACGCAACCGCACTACTGCCGATACTTACTGGAAGCTGGGATTGGCCTCATACGAAGCCATTGAGGCTTTCGTGGAGTATCTCCCGGAGTGAAGTGCCGGTGAACGATTCCCTTACCTGACAGAGTGTGAGGCTACTCCCTGCCATTGCCTTTTTTATACACGCTTTCCTATGAAGATCCGGAAAATTGTTGTATATTGTGGCCCATATTTTTTTAACAAGGCTAATGTCGAAAGAGAAGTTTCATATCGAGTTCCTGATGGGAAACGCTACCCTGAATAGTTTATGGCGCATGATAAGCCAGATAGATGGTCTCTCGGAGTGGTTTGCCGATGAAGTGCTGATGGATGAAACGGAGACACGCTATACTTTCCTGTGGGGTAAATCGTCGAACGACGCACAGATCGTATACAGCAAACCCCAGTCACTCATCAGATATCACTGGCTAGACGAAGAGGATGAAAACATCTATTTCGAATTTATCCTGCGTAAGCTTGATCTATCCGGCGAGATGACACTCGAGATCACCGATTTCGCCGAACCGAATGAAAAGGGAGATGCTATCACACTCTGGGAATCACAGGTAGAGCTGCTCAAAAGGCGCCTTGGCGTTTGATGTGACTCGTCATACCAAACGAGTTGCTTTAATCATCTTTACATTTTTGAAACCACAATTCTCCGTTTGATTTTACTATCTTTGTGATCAAAACAGACTGATCTCTTTTTGTGCGAAACGGATGAATAGAATTACCTACATAAAGCGGTTGTACAGGTATATCCTGACCACCTTCATCCCGCTTTTCCTGATGACATTCGTCATCTGCCTCTTCCTGGTGCTGATGCAATTTCTATGGAAGTATGTGGAGGATATGGTGGGCAAGGGTCTGGAACTGAATGTCATTGGTGAGATGTTTTTTTATGCCGCCCTCAACCTGATCCCACTGGCACTTCCTCTCTCCATCCTGCTGGCATCACTCATGGTTTTCGGGAACCTGGGAGAGAGCCTGGAGCTGCTGGCCATCAAATCGGCCGGTATTCCTTTGCTCAAGACCATGAAGCCACTCATCATTCTGATCGCTTTCATCAGCGTGGGTGCTTTCTTCTTTCAGAACAACGCCCTCCCCGGGATACAGACCAAGTTCTACTCGCTACTGATATCGATCAGACAGGCTTCACCCGAGCTGGATGTACCCGAAGGGGTCTTTTACAAGGAGATTGACGGTTACAACCTATATGTGGGAAAAAAAGATCGTGAGACAGGCATGCTTCATGATGTGCTGATTTATGATGTGGCAAGCGGTTTCAACAACATGGCTGTGATCTTTTGTGACTCCGCGAAAATGAGCATGACTGAAGATAAGACCATGCTCATCTTCACCATGTATAGCGGACAGCAGTTCCAGAACTTCACTGAGGGCTCTTCATCACGTTATCATGCCGATTTTGTGCCCTACGCACGTGAGAATTTCGACACCAAGACCATGATGATCGCTTACGATGCCAACTTCAACCGGATGGGTGAAGATGTGATTGAAGGCAGTTCCACAAGCAATTATGTGTCAAAGAACCTTTCTCAGTTGGGTGTTTCGATCGACTCGATGACAGTGATTCTCGACAGCGTGAATCTGGTTGACAGGAAGCTGATGAAAAATTACTCCCACCTCTCTTTCAGGAACAGCTATCCGGCCAGTCAGAAAGATTCGTTGATCTTGAGGGCACGCACCTCATCCGTGGAACCGGAGGTGCCGCGACCCGACACCCTGCTACAGTCGATGGCGTACAGCAAACAGTCATCCATACTGCAATCCGCCTTTCACAAGGCTGATAACAACAGCAACGAGTTCCTTTTCCGCTCACTCAACAAGACTACCACCCGTAAGACCATCAATCGCCATTGGGTGGAGTGGCACCGCAAGTTTACCATCCCCTTCACCTGCCTCCTCTTCTTCTTCATAGGGGCTCCCCTGGGATCTATCGTCCGCAAGGGAGGTCTTGGTACTCCCATCGTCATTTCGGTGATCCTCTTCATCATCTACTACATCGTCGATAACGTGGGATACAAAATGACCCGCGATGGTGTGTGGGTCCATTGGTTCGGCATGTGGTTCAGCGCACTCATCTTGCTGCCTATAGGAATCTTTCTTACATACAAGGCAATGAATGATTCGGTGATCATGAATGCCGACACCTATACACAGTTCTTCAAAAGGCTCTTATTCATTCGTGAGAAACGATCGTTTCCGGTGAAGAGCGTGGTGATAGACAAGCCCGATTTCCCGGCCATCACTCAGACAATGGAAGAAATTGCCCACGATGCCAATCACCTCTTGGAGGTATACAATGGCTTCTCATACAGGGATTATTGGGGCAATGAGGGTTATGAGCAGGAATTGCGGACCCTTAAAAGCAAGATGGAGATCACGCTCAACCAGGTATCCAATGCGCACGACCTCGACATACTGGCGAAAGCTGAAGAGTTCCCTGTGCTGATCAGTAGCCTGCGTCTCTTTACTCCCGGCTCGCTGCCGGCACGAATTGCGATGTATTTCTTTCCTTTGGGCATCCTCCTAAGGCTGCTCTCATATCCCTTTGAAGTGCGTATCAGGAATGATCTGAAAAGCATTGCCCTGCGCAGCGATGAGCTGGCAGGAATCATTCGCAAGGATCATCCCCTGGTATATGAAAAAACCGCTCAAAATCAATTCATATAAATGGAACAAAAAATTATACTTAACACCATTGAAGAGGCCTTGGAGGAAATCCGAAAGGGTAACTTCATCATTGTGGTAGATGACGAGGACAGGGAGAACGAGGGGGACCTGGTGATCGCTGCAGAGTGCATTACACCCGAAAAGATAAACTTTATGGAGACCCATGCGCGTGGTCTTATTTGCGCACCAATCACCAGAGAACGGGCCGAGGAACTTGATCTGCCTATGATGGTTTCGCGTAACACATCCGTTCATTCGACTCCCTTCACCATATCCATCGACTTGCTCACGCACGGATGTACAACCGGTATTTCGGCTTACGACAGGGCACAGACCATTCTGGCATTGGCACGAAAGGAAACAGCCCCCGAGGACTTCGGCCGCCCCGGTCACATCTTCCCGCTACGTGCACAGACTAAAGGTGTGTTGCGCAGGGCGGGACATACCGAGGCTACAATCGACTTTGCACGCCTCGCTGGCCTCTATCCTGCGGGAGCACTCGCCGAAATAAAGAGGGAAGATGGCTCCATGGCACGGTTGCCTGAGCTGATGGAGATGGCTCGCAAGTTCGATCTGAAGATAGTATCAGTGGCCGACCTTATCAAGTACCGACTTAAGAGTGAGTCGCTCATTGAACGGGGGGAATCGGTACAACTGCCCACTGCCTATGGTGACTTCAGGATGATTGCCTTCCAGCAGATCTCTACCGGCCAAGAGCATGTGGCTCTTATCAAGGGTGAGTGGGGTGAAGATGAGCCCCTGCTGGTGCGGGTGCACTCCTCCTGCATGACCGGTGACATCTTCGGTTCTATGCGTTGTGAGTGTGGTGAACAATTGCACAAGGCATTGCAACTGATAGAGGAGGAGGGTAAGGGTGTGCTGGTTTACCTGAACCAGGAGGGCCGCGGCATTGGTCTGATGGCTAAGGCGGCAGCGTATAAACTACAGGAGGAGGGCCTCGACACTGTTGATGCCAACCTGCACCTCGGCTATCTGGCCGACGAACGTGACTATGGTGTAGGTGCCCAGATCCTGCGTAGTCTTGGGGTATCCAAGATGCGACTGATGAGCAACAATCCCACCAAGCGTATCGGCCTGGAAGCCTATGGTCTCGAGGTTGTGGAGAACGTGCCACTGGAGATAGAACCCAACGCTTACAACCATTTTTATATGGAGACCAAGAAAAAGCGGATGGGTCACCAGCTGAAAAGCTTCAAATAAAACATTTACAGCTGCACACTGTGTGGGGTGAAATGAAACAACTGACGGGAACTGTCAATGGAACTTCTTTATCTGCTTATCGGCTTTATGGTGGGAGCCCTGATTGCCTGGATCATGGCTACTCTCTTCATGCGGACGAAGATGGTCCCAATGGTCGATCATACGGCCCTGGAAGAGAAAAACCAGTCGCTTCACCGCTCACTGGCAACTGTCACTGCCGAGAATAGGGCCATGATGGATAAGTTGGAGGGTCAGAAAAGTGAGATTGAAGCCCTCCACAAGCAGTTCAACCTGGAGTTTGAACAGATAGCCAACAGGATCCTGGAGAAGAACAGCGAACGTTTTACCCGTCACAACAGAGAGAGCATCGACATCATCCTCAAGCCACTGGAGGAGAACATAGAGCGCTTCCGCAAAAAGGTGGAGGAGGTCTACATCACCGAGGCCAAGGAGCGCTTCTCGCTGGGTGAGGAGGTGAAGAAGCTACGGGAGTTGAACGACCGGCTCAGCACTGAGGCTGTAAACCTGACAAACGCTCTCAAGGGGAACAACAAGACCCAGGGAGACTGGGGACAGATGATCCTGGAGAACATCCTTGAACGCTCTGGTCTGGTGAAGGGGCGTGAGTACTTCGTGCAGGAGTATCTGCGCGATGCAGACGGAAACACTCTTACCAACGAACAGGGAAACCGGATGCAGCCGGATGTGATCATTGTCTATCCCGACGAACGACGTGTAATCATCGATTCCAAGGTATCGCTTACTGCCTATGCCAACTACGTGGGAAGCAACGATCCTGGGGAGCAACAGCGATTGATTGGCGAGCACCTGCGCTCCGTGCGGCGACATATAGAGGAGCTAAGCCGCAAGAGCTACCAGGAATATGCCGTTTCGCTCGACTTTGTGATGATGTTCATTCCCAATGAGCCGGCATACCTGCTGGCATTGCAACATGAGGAGTCGCTATGGCAGTATGCCTACGAAAGGAAGATCCTGCTGATCAGTCCCACCAACTTGATTGCCGCCCTGAAGCTGATTGCTGATCTCTGGAAAAGGGAGTATCAGAACCGCAATTCTATTGAGATAGCCGAGCGGGGCGCCGCCCTCTATGATAAATTCGTTAACTTCGTAGGCTCCCTCACCGAGATTGACACCCATCTTGAGCGGGCACGACGCAGCTACGACTATGCTTATGGTCAACTCACGTCGGGTAGGGGAAACCTGATAGGTCAGGCTGAGAAGCTCCGTGAGCTGGGTGTCAAGACAAAGAAATCTCTTCCCTCCTCGTTGACGGAAGAGGTGGAATAAAAGTTGTCAGTTCTCGGATGTAAACAACGATCCGGAAACAACGAGTTTGGAACTAAGAGTAACGAATTGGGAACATCGAACCAAGGACTAAGAAACTAAATACTAAAAAAACCATGTACGGAAAAATGCAACAACACCTCCAGACCGAATTGAAGGCCATAGAGGAGGCAGGACTCTACAAACGGGAACGGATCATTGTCACGCCACAGCGGGCAGAGATCAGGGTACAGTCGGGACAGGAGGTGCTCAACTTCTGCGCCAACAACTATCTTGGACTCTCCGATCACCCGCGTCTCATCACTGCTGCGACAAAAGCATTGGAAGAGCGAGGCTATGGCATGTCGTCTGTACGCTTTATTTGTGGTACACAGGATTACCACAAACAACTGGAAGATACCATAAGCCGCTTCTTTGGTACCGACGATACCATTCTTTATGCCGCTTGCTTCGATGCAAACGGAGGTCTCTTTGAACCGCTTTTCACAGAGGAGGATGCCATTATTTCCGATGCACTCAATCATGCTTCCATTATCGACGGTGTACGCCTCTGTAAAGCGAAACGCTACCGCTATGCCAATGCAGACATGGATGATCTGGAAGAAAAACTGCAGGAGTCACAGGCACAACGCTTCCGCATCATCGTCACAGACGGTGTCTTCTCAATGGATGGCAACGTGGCACCGCTCGACAGGATTATGGAACTGGCCATACAATATGACGCGCTGGTGATGGTGGATGAGAGTCACTCCGCCGGCGTGGTAGGTAGGACTGGTAAGGGAGTGACTGAACTTTACAATGTGAGGGGTGAAGTGGATATCATTACCGGTACACTGGGTAAAGCTTTCGGTGGCGCAATCGGTGGTTTCACCACCGGACGGCAGGAGATTATAGACATGTTGCGGCAGCGGTCGCGTCCCTATCTCTTTTCCAACTCTATCCCTCCCATGGTGGCAGCTGCCGGCACCGAGGCATTTCGCTTGCTACAGGAATCGAATGAACTGCAGGACAAGCTGCATGAGAATGTGGACTATTTCGTGGATCGCATGAAAGAGGCAGGCTTTGACATCAAGCCTACACAATCTGCTATTTGTGCAGTGATGCTCTACGATGCAAAGTTGTCGCAACATTTTGCTGCCGACCTACTGGAGGAGGGTATCTACGTCACCGGATTCTACTACCCCGTGGTGCCGAAAGAACAGGCTCGCATTCGTGTGCAACTCTCTGCCGGCCACAAACTTGAACACCTTGACAAAGCCATTGCTGCCTTCACCAAAGTGGGCAAAAAGCTGGAGATCATTTAACATCCACTGATAACTGACCCCTGACAATTAAAAATATGAAAGCAATCGTTAAACTGCGTCCAGAGAAAGGTATCTGGATGGAAGAGGTTCCCATTCCCACCATTGGTGTGAACGATGTACTGATCAAGATCAAAAAGACATCGATTTGCGGCACTGACCTGCACATATACAAGTGGGACGACTGGTCGCAGAAGACCATTAAGACACCCATGACAATCGGCCACGAGTATGTTGGTGAGATAGTAGATATGGGTAGTGGTGTTGAAAACCTGAAGGTAGGTGACCGCGTGACGGGCGAGGGACATATTGCCTGCGGCCACTGCCGCAATTGCCGTCGGGGCAAGCTGCACGTCTGTGAGAACACCATCGGTGTGGGAGTCAATCGAGATGGTGCCTTTGCGGAATACCTCTCACTGCCGGCCGCCAACGTGGTGAAGCTCGATCCGCGCATTCCCGATGAGATTGCCTCCATCATGGATCCCTTTGGAAACGCTACCCATACGGCACTCTCCTTTCCGCTGATTGCCGAAGATGTGCTGATTACCGGTGCGGGACTGATTGGCAGTATGGCTACGGCCATCTGCCGTTTCGCCGGAGCACGCTATATCGTGGTGAGCGACTTGAGCGACTACCGCCTTGATATAGCCCGTAAGATGGGAGCCACCCTCACGGTGAATCCCTCAAAGGGGGAGACCATTGCTCAGGCAGTGAAACAACTTGGCATGCGGGGGTTCGACGTGGGACTGGAGATGTCGGGATCGCCCGCCGGCTTCCGTGAAATGATCGACAACATGTACAACGGATCGAAGATCTCGCTACTGGGCATCCTTCCCAACAACACGCAGGTGGACTGGAATGAGATCATCTTCAAGGCGCTCACCTTGAAGGGTATCTATGGCAGGGAGATGTGGGAGACATGGTATCAGATGGAGCAGATGATCATTTCCGGTATCGATCTCACTCCCATCATCACCCATCATTTTCATGTGGATGATTTTCAAAAGGGGTTTGAGGTGATGGAGAGCGGTCAGTGTGGCAAGGTGCTGCTCAGCTGGGAGTAATCAGTCAATATTTTAACAGATCGGTTGCTTTGTCGATCAGACGGTTTATCTTCTGCATGGGCGAGATTACCTCTTCCTCTGGGAGAGTTGTAGCCTCCTCATCAGCTTTCAGTTCCTCCGACTCGGGGTAGGTATAATCATCGATCAGCGACATGTTCTCCAACTGCCAATTGTTTGCGCTGACCACCTCACCGAGGAGTAGCTTCATCTGGTCGGCTGCGATCTTCATCAATCCGCTCTTGAGAGCTGCTTTTTTCACCTGCTCCTTGGCCAACTCCTGAATCTTCTGCAGATCGCTTCGACCGATGATGTTGAACAGGTCATCTTCAAAATAGTAGTAGTTGAAATCGGTTTCAACTGAGAAGATCTCAGGCTTGGGGAACTCCAGCAAGCGCACCCGCTTCTGATCCTCATCAACTTCCCAGCGGCACTTCTTCACGTCGTAGCCGATCAACACCCGTGCACGTACAATCACCAGTGCCTTTTTAGTGGAGGGGATGAACTTTAGCAGTTTCTTGGTATTCTCGTAATTGTAGATCTCATTGAGCTGACCCTCGGCCAGCACGATCTTGAAGACACGCTTCACGCCTTCCACCACCGTATGTGATTCGCTGTGCACACCCAATGCTGCACTTCTCGCACTTCGCAGTTGTACCCACAGGTAGGTAATAAGACCGCCCGCCAGTAGGCCGGTGATCAACAGACCGGTCACGTTCGGAGCTGCCGTACGACTGGTCGGTGTAAAGGATCGGTAAAGGTAAGCCGCAATCAACAGCAGTAGCAATGCAGCGATAATAATGACTGCTGTCTTAGCGATTTTTTTGGTCATAGGGCAGTGGTTTGTTATAAAACGCAAAAAGAGGAGGAAAGGTTTGTTTTTTACTCATATTTTCTGTTCATGCATGAATGAGTCTACAGGGTATCTGAAATATTATCTGTAATTTTGTGCACTTAAAACGTCACCAACGAGATGAAGACTCTTATTATACTACGACACGGCAAAGCTGAACATGATACAATGGCCAAGGATGATTACGACAGGCTGCTCACGGAACGGGGACGAAAGAATGCCAGGGCCATGGGTGACTATATCGCCAATCGTTTCGGTAAACCCGACCTCATTCTGGCCTCGTCGGCTAAAAGAGCTCACGAGACGGCCATTCAGGCAGCTCAGGGTCTTGCTTATGCCGAAGAGATGATTCAAACCGATCAGAACCTCTATTTTGCACCTTCCGCCTGGATCCTCAACAACCTTTCCAAGTTGCCCGACAATGTGGAAAGCTGTCTTTACGTAGGGCACAATCCCGGTGTGACTGAGCTGATCAACGATCTGGGAGTGCGCCTTGACAACCTCCCCACTGCTTCTGCAGTCTGTTTCGAGTTTCAACTGGATGCATGGGTGGAGATCACACCGGAGAAAGCCAATTTCCGTTGGATCAAGCTGGCTCGCGAACTTTAAGCATATAGTTACCGGGAAGGTTGATTACAAGGAACTGAACAACAACCAGGCGATCAGCAGGGTGAGCAGTATGTTGAAAGTCTGAGCTGTCAGGAACGACCAGATATATTTGGTATTATCTTTTTTGAAGATATAACGGAAATCAGTCTCCAGGCCGATGCTGACGAAGGCCAGCGAAAAGAGAAGTTCCCGCGCTCCCTTATTGGCCACTTTCGACAATGCCTTTCCGGTTTCCAGGTCAAAGGCAAAACTGAACAGCAGCGATGCTGCTATGAAACCAAGCACAAACTTAGGGAAACGTTCCCAGAGCACACTCCCCGAAGGTCGAATGTCACTATTGGTTCCCTTGTAGGACCAGTAGATGGAGATGGCAAAGGCAGCTACTCCCAGGAGCACGTTCTGCGCCGACTTGATGATCACACTGTATTTCTCAGCAGTTTCACCGATGAACTTACCGGAGGCAACTACCGCCGCAGTGGTATCGATGGTGCCACCCAGCCAGGCACCCGCCACCTCCTCACTCAGACCAATCAATTGCGCCAGCCAAGGGAGTAGATACATCATAGGGATGGCAATGATCAGCACAAGTGAGATTACGAACGAGAGTTTCTTGGGGTTACCTTTCATAGCACCGCTTGTCGCCACTGCCGCCGAGACGCCACAAATGGAAACAGCACTTGAGAGTAGAATAGACATCTCCTTATCGATGCGAAAGAGACGTGTTGCCACCCAGAAGCTGAAGTACCAGACCGAGAGTACTACGATTACTGCCTGTACCATGCCGAGTGATCCGGCTACCATGATCTGTTGAAAAAAGATCGAACTGCCCAGGATAACAAGTCCAGCTTTGATGTAGTACTCACTGCGGGCCGCCGGTGCCAGCCATTTGGGTAAGCCTATGGTGTTGCGTATCAATAGGCCGATGATTACGGCAAAGAAGACCGATTCAAAACCGGTACTCTTTATGAATGGTATGTTGGTAAGGCTCCGTGAGAGCCAAGCCAAAAGGAAGATGGCTGCGAAAGATATAAGGAACTGGCCCCTGTCTCGATTACCCATAAACCGGTAGCCCAGCCAGGTTAACAGTGCAACTAAAACAGATACGGCAGCATAGTGCTGCATCACCGATGGGAAAAGAATCACAAATAACAGAATCACACCACCGATGATGGTAGCTACCCAATCTTCATTTTTTATTGATTTCAACATACAAGGTCGGTTTACTTACCCGTGGCGGGTAACGAATTTCTTATATAGACTTTGATCGATTGACAAAAGTAAATAAAATATTAGAAACACAAACAAATGTTCTGTTCTATTCCCCTGTTCGTTGTCATTGCTCCTCAAAAGTGAGTGATTTGTCGATAAAACCGCAATGTTCATCTATTTCATTTGCCGCACACCCTTGCAGGAGCTATTTTTGTGCAGTGTTTCTAAAATTATTTTAATCACGTATTAACTTATCTGTTGAAGACAACATGAAAAAAATATCGCTATTACTGATTGCCCTTGTTGGTACATTGCTCAATTTAACTGCTCAGACAGAAACAACCAACAGTATCTCCGGAAGACTTATCGACGTTGATACCGAAGAACCGGTATCACTGGCAAACGTGCGTATCCTCAAACAGGCCGACAGCACCTACGTCACCGGTAAGGCAACCGACGAAAATGGTCGTTTCTCTATTCCTGTGAGCCGGGGAAATTATATTGTACAGGTTTCATACATTGGTTATCTCGATCAATTCCGGGAAGTAGTGGTAAATGCGCAACAACCCAATGTCAGGCTGGGTGACATCGCCTTAAGCAGCGACAACATCCTGCTCTCGGAAACGGTGGTGACTGCCAAGGCAGCCGAAATCGCCGTGAGGGGTGATACCTTGGAATACAATGCCGACTCCTACAAGGTGACCGAGAGTGCGGTGGTGGAAGATCTGCTCAAGAAAATGCCTGGTGTGGAGATTGACGCACAGGGAAAGATTACCGTCAACGGTAAGGAGATTACCAAGATCCTGGTAGACGGTGAGGAGTTCTTCAGTGATGACCCAAAAGTAGCTTCAAAGAACCTGCCGGCCAGGATGGTCGACAAACTGCAGGTGCTTGAGCGTAGAACGGAACAGTCGCAAATGACCGGTTTCGACGATGGCGAGGAGGAGAACGTGATCAACCTCACTGTTCGTCCCGGCATGAAGGAGGGACTCTTCGGCAACGCTTTCGCTGGCTATGGCAGCCAGGATCGATACGAGGGCAATGCCATGGTCAACTACATGAAGGACAAGGACCAGTATACCTTCCTTGGAAGCATCAACAACACCAACAACGCCGGCTTCTCCGATCTCTCCTCCGCCATGTTTAGCGGCATGGGCGGTGGCCGTGGCGGTGGTGGTCGTGGCGGTTTTGGTGGCAGTAGTGGAATATCAACCTCCGGCAATACTGGTGGCAACTTCAGCAAGCAGTTCGCACCCGAACTGAAACTGGGTGGTAACGTGCGCTACGGTTTCACCGATACTAACGTCAATTCGGATGTCTTCACCCAGCACATCCTCAGTGCGGGCAATACCCTGGAGACTGAACAAAACCGATCAAACAGCATCAGCCAGAACTTTGGAGCTGATCTACGTCTGGAGTGGGAGCCCGACTCGGCAACACGCATCATCGTTCGTCCTGCTTTCTCCTACTACACCAACGAACGCAACGAGACTGGTGATTTTTATACCGAGAATGAATTAACGGGAGATACAATCAACTTTGGTGATTCCGACTACTTTTCAGAGGGAACGGGTAAGAACTATTCATTCAACATCGATGCCAGCCGTGAACTGGGCAAGGTGGGACGGATTTTGAGCGTGCAACTCAGGGCACAGGGCGGTGACTCTGAGAACGATGGTACGAGCCTCTCCGGGACTTTTTATAATGGTACCCGTCCCAATGACCTGATAGACCAGCGTTTCACCAACATCAGTGAGAACCGTTCATTGAGTGGGTATCTTTCCTACGTAGAGCCCATGGGAGACAATCACTTCCTACAGGTTGCTTACCGCTACCGTACAAACAACTCCGATTCAGACAGGGACACACGTACCAAGGATGATGCCGGCAACTATACCGTGCTCGATACGGTATACAGCAAGCGATTGGAGAACTACTTCGTGAATCAGGAGATCGAAGCCAACTTCAAGGGGGTGAGAGAAAAATATGATTACATGTTCGGATTTTCCATCCAACCATCCTCCTCACGCAGCAAAACATTCGTAGGCAACAACATGATCTATGATGGTGAGCAGAAGGTGGTCAACTACTCACCCATGGCGCAGATCAACTATCGCTGGAGCCGTACCAACAACCTTCGTTTGCGTTATTTCGGTGATACCGACCAACCCTCAATTGCACAACTCTCCCCTGTGGTAGATGTGAGCAATCCACTCAACATCAGTTACGGTAATCCCGATCTGAAGCCATCATTCGAGCATCGCCTCGATATTCGCTACCAGTTGTCCAACCCGGAGAAGGCTAGTTCGTTCAACACCTTCCTTAACGCCGGCTACATGACCAACGACATAGTCACCTCTTCCTTCACCGATATCTCCACCGGTCGCCGGGAGACCACCTACCGCAATGTGGAGGGCAACTGGAACGTGAACGGGCGGATGATGTTCAACGTTCCGCTGAAGAACATAAAGTTTTCAATTTTCTCCATGTCGTTCGCCAGCTATAGCAACACAAACGGATTTAGCAACAACGAGAAGAACACCAACAAGCGGATGTCGCTGATGGAGATGCTGGGACTCAACTATCGTTCCGATCAGTTTGATTTTGCCCTGCGGGGGAATGTGAACTACAACAACGTGACCAACAGTCTGGAGGGTCAGCAGAACCAGAACTATCTCAACTACGGGGGGAATGCCTCAACCACCATCTACCTGCCCTGGGATATAAGCCTGGAGAGCGATATCAACTACTCCACCAACTCGGGTTATACCGATGGCTTCGAACAGAACGAGTGGCTCTGGAATGCCTCACTGCAGAAAACAGTCTTCAAACAAAAGAACGGCACCATACGTTTTAAAATTTATGACATCCTGCAGCAACGCAGCAACATCAGCCGTAGTGTGACCTCTAACTATATCCGTGACACCACGACCAACACGCTGACCAGTTACTTCATGGTGCACTTCGTCTATCGGTTCAACATCTTCAAGGGGGGTGCCACCGCACAGGATATGATGCCGCAGAGAGGTAGAGGTTACGGTGGTGGTCGTGGCAGAATGTAACAAGGTTATTCAATTTGAGTAAAAAAATGAAATGGGACAGGCTTTGAAACAAAAAACAAGGGGCAGTTGGAACAACCTGTTTGTGCACCTGTTACTATGGGGGGTGATTTTCATCCTCCCATACTTTTTTATTGATTCGGAACGCATCTTCACCTGGCGTCCGTTCCTGCGTTCCATACCTGAGATGGTTGGTTTTCTGATGGTTTTTTACATAAACTTCTTTCTCCTGATAGAGAAGTTGCTCTTTAAAGGCAGGAACAAGGCGTTCATACTGTGGAACATCGTACTGATCATTGCCGTCTCATTCATCATGCACTATACACGCGAACTGATGGAGTTCCTGTGGCCTTACCTGCGACCCCGCTGGCGCGGTCGACCCAATGGGAACAATTTTTTCCCGCTATTGTTTTTACTGCGCAACTCCACCTCGCTCTTCATGATGATGGGGTTAAGTGTGGCTCTGAAGATGACGGTACGATGGCTCCAGGTGGAGAATGAACGCAAGGAGTTGGCGAAGGCCAAGTCGGAGGCGGAGCTTCAGAACCTGAAGAATCAAATCAATCCGCACTTCCTGCTCAACACACTCAACAACATCTACGCCCTGATAGAGTTTAACCCTCCCAAAGCTCAGCAGGCTGTGATGGACCTGAGCAAGCTCTTGCGCCACTTGCTCTATGACAACAACCAGGCTTTTGTTCCATTGAAACAGGAGGCTGATTTCATGCGCAACTACATCGAGCTGATGCGCATCCGCCTGGCCAATCATGTGAAGTTGACCACCCGCTTTGATTATTCTGACAGCAGCAACA
>Ga0209510_1001445_pt1 | contig 27029 bp, 19 predicted proteins | sample BiotimSIPDNA_FD_185749 | JGI IMG/M metagenome (GOLD analysis project Ga0209510, IMG submission 185749) | Anaerobic biogas reactor microbial communites from Washington, USA - Biogas_R1 time_0 SIP DNA (SPAdes) (version 2) | ecosystem: Engineered > Bioreactor > Anaerobic > Unclassified | place...
TCTTGGCCTTCGCCGTCTTGCAGGCGAGGCAGGCATACCCTATGACGGGGCTCCTGTCGCCATTTTCCTGCAGAACCGCGGAACAGCGGCCTCCGTCTCAGGCCTGGCTTTTTTCTTTCTGTATCTTCTTCATCATCCCCGGTGGAAAAAGGACCGGCCATGAAAGAGAACAGCCCTGGCAAACACCTTGCAGCAGGCGCATTCTTTCTGCTGGTCTGGGCTGCGCTTCAGCAGGTCTCGGCAGCCCCTATTCTTCATGCCATTGCCCGAGTGCCGGAAAGCATGGACAGCGGCGACCTCCTTGCGGCGGCGTCCTTTGTGGTACTTCTGAACAGTCTCAGGGCAATCGCGCTCTACCTGGGGTGGTTTCTTGCCGGCAATGGCCTCGCATCTCTCCGGGAATCCCTTGCCCCTCTTTCATGGCTTTTGCCCGCTGCGGCCATACCGCTGACCTACTTCCTTCTTCCTGCGGTCGGTGAGGGAATCCAGCTCCACTTTGGAATCCCGGCGGTTCTCAGCGTGACATCGGTTCTTGTCATACGGTATCTCACGAGGAGCATTCCGGACTGGATAAACAAGTCCATAGCCCTGTCCCTTTTCGTTTTTTCATTCCAGTGGCTTGACATCATTCCTTATCTCACCGCCTATGGTGCAGGGTGGGGAGAACTTTCCACATCTGTCAAAACGGCGGCGGAGCTTCTGGAAAGGGAGTGGGTACTGAACTGGTCGGGAGGAGTTGCCTTTGCCGGCCTCTTCCTGTCGGGAGTCATCACCACCGAGCTTATGGTGACCTATAGCGCCCGATTGTCAGACATGGCTCTTCTCCGTGACAGGGAGACCAAAATGGCCAGGCTCAGGGAGGAAAACCTCGCCAACCGCAGTATCGTGGAGATGCAGCAGCTGGTTCACGACCTGAAAAGACCACTGACGACCATCATGGGACTTGCTGACATCATTGCGGCCGGAAAGAGCGGCAAAGCGGCGGAAAAGCACGCCTCTGTGATCGGAGATGCAGGAAGGTCCATGGAGGAAATGATCTCCGAGATTCTGCACGAAGATTTCAGGCGGCCTGTTTCAGTGGGAGAACTCATCGAGTATGTCTTCACCCAGATAAGTCCCTTCACCTGGAGGGATGGTGTCTCCTGCACAGGAGACGAAGCGGTTATGACCGGGCAGGTGGAGGTAAACGTTGTCCGTATGTCCCGTGCGGTCGTCAACCTGCTTGATAATGCCCACAAGGCAAATCTCCGCTCAGGAGGCGAGGAGATCCTGCTGGATCTTTCCCTGAAGGAAGAGTATGTTGAGATCGCGGTTCGGGATCAGGGGAATGGTTTCCCCTCAGACTGGGATGCAGGTTCAGGATGGAATTCGACGGGCCTGGGCCTTCAATACGTTACAATGGTTGTTCGCAGTCACGGAGGTTTTTTTTCCGTTGAGAACATTCCCGGTGGAGGAGGCCGTGCGGCCATCCTTCTGAGAAGAGCCGGGGAAGGAAAGGACGGGGTTTGATGCCTCTTCATATTGGTGCAATCGATGACGACAAGTCGATCCTTTATACACTTGAGGCCATGGCATCGACTGAGGGATGGAGGATGCTCACTACGAGCGAACCGGAGGAATGTCTTGACTGGGTCAGGCTGGACGAGGTGGATATCCTTCTTGTTGACTATCATATGCCGGTCATGAACGGCCTTCATGTTATCCGGAAAGCCAGGGAGCTTTCCTCCAAACTGGTGCTCATAGCCCTGACAGTTGAAGACGGCGGTGAACTCGCCTCAAAGTTGACGCTTGCCGGAGCGGATGACTTCATATCCAAGCCTATCAGGCTTGCTGACTTTACGGCACGGATACGCCTGCATGAGAAGATTTTTTCCCACAGGGAGCAGCTGAACTGGGAAGAAAGAAAAAAGGGAGTCAGCAAGGACACGATGAGAAAAGTCCTTGAAAAGATCAAGGATTTCCAGGCACCTGCCGACTGTGACGAGATAGCGGCGGCATGCGGGCTCGCCTACGTCACGGCCCACCGGTATCTGGAGTATCTGTCGGACAGGGGGCTTATTTCGCGAAGTGCGGGAGTGCAGGACGGACGTCCCGGGCGCCCGAAAACCTATTATTCCATTATCAGTCCTTCAGGGGCACAGGGAGAGAAAAAATGACAAAAAGCAACCTGTCTGTTCCAATGGGGAGGTCGTTTATACCCTGGACAGCACCCGATGATGTTGTTTTCCCGGTATCCAGGGGTGTGCGACCTCCAAGGGGAACTCCGGAAGATGCGCTCTCGGAACCGGAAGGATCTCCATCCCTGGGAGTGCTTTCGGCCGCTGCGTCCAGGATCGCTGTCGTTCTTCCGGACGCGACCCGTCTCTGGCAGAATGTGCCTCTCATGGCAGAGGCTCTGAGGTCGGAAATACAAAGAAATACAGCGAACCCGGTGACATGGATAATCGGTGCCGGGCTTCACCGGGCTCCTTCACAGGATGAAACGGCCCTTCTCCTTGGAGGAGCCTTCAGGCCGGCGGACAGGGTCCTGTGGTCGAACCCGGCCCAGGTACGGGACACAGGGCTGCGGACATCAAGAGGGACTCCAGTGGCGGCGGCTCCCGAGGCTCTCGATGCTGACCTCCTCGTTCTGGCGGGCGGTATCGGCTACCATGACCTTGCGGGATTCAGCGGCGGAAGAAAAGCGCTGCTGCCCGGAATAAGCGGAAAGGAATCTGTGCAGAACAACCATGGGTTGTGCCTTGCCGGAGGCATCCAGGGGCTCCAGGTAAATGTCGGCCGCATTTCGGGAAACTCCACCGCTGAAGATATGGAGGAATACGGCAGGCTGATCGGACAGGACAGAAAGATTTTTCTGCTGAACGTGATTCCCGATGAAAAGGGATCCCCGCACTGCTATGCCGCCGGAAGCCTGGAGGCGGGCTGGAGGAAGGGAGTGGAGCTTGCCAAGGTGCTTCAGACACTTTACATACCGCAGAAAGCCGCCCTCATCGTTGCATCCAGCGGGGGATACCCCTACGATATCGACCTCTACCAGGCGACGAAAACAATCTCGGCCTGCCTTGGGGCACTGCTTCCGGGCGGAGGTCTTGTCCTGTGCGCCGCCCTGGAGGACGGGATGGGACCGGGAAACTTCGGCCGGGACCTCCTTCTCTCTCTTTCCGACCAGGAAGAACTTTTCAGGCAGCTGGAGCAGGACTTCACCATTCCGGGGTTTATCGCCCTGAAGATAGTTCACGACATGAAATCCCATCCTGCGGCCCTTATTGCAGCCAAGGAGGGCGTTCCTTTTCCCGGCAGAACATTTGCCTCTTTCGATGAGGGCATGAAATGGATCCGGCCCCGTGTGCCCGTTGGGCCTGTCGTATACGTACCGGCGGGAAACTGTATCGTCCTGAAGGCCGATGAAGGATAGCAAAAAGGGGCTTCCCGGAAGGGAAGCCCCGCGTTTACCGGTGAATGTGACAGGGATACTGTATTATTCTATTTGAACCACTGGGCTTTCATTTTCTCAAGTTCGCCGCTCTTTTCGAGTTCCGCGAGAGCGCTGTTCACTGCCTCGATGAACGCCACATCCTTGAGATTCATTGCCAGAGCTTTCCCTGAACCGGTGATCTCCTGGTCGAAAGCTATCTTGATCTTCCCGGTGAAGTCCTTGTGCTCCACGTAGCTTTTCGCTACCGGTATATCCATGAGGGTAGCGTCCACCCTTCCAAGGATGACTTCCCGGACACAGTCGTCGAACTTCTGGAAAGATTTTACCTCCACATCTTCCAGTGACTGGGAGTAGGTCTCCTGGACCGTCCCGAGCTGAACAGCCACGGTCTTGCCCTTCATGTCGGGAATGGTTTTCATGGAATCATTATCTGCCTTCACAACGAAGGCGCTCATGGAGACCTCGTAGTTCTTAGAGAAAGACACCTTTTTCGCCCGTTCTTCCGTGGCGCTCATTCCTGCCGCCACTATGTCGATCTTCTTTGCCAGAAGCGCCGGGATAAGACTGTCGAAGGGCATATCGACCCATTCGAGCTTCTTGCCGATTTTGGCCGCGATGGCTTCCATAAGGTCGATATCGAATCCCTTCAGGTTGTTCTTTTCATCCCTGAACTCGTATGGGGGATAGGTGCTCTCTGTGCCGACAAGAATAACGTCCTTGGCCATCACATCGGCCCATCCTGCCGTTGCGGCTAATACGATCACCAAAAGAACCAGAACTGTTTTTTTCATCAGTATCTCTCCTTTGATTTGAACAAATGTTCAGGAATAATTCCCTGAATGACATCTTTTGTAAAAAAGAATACACGGATGGCAATGCCATGTCAATAGCTGATTTACCCATTCATTCGCTGCCGTCCGGGTTCCGTCGGTGGGGAAAGTTTGAGAGAATCCACAGTGATGACATGGTTCAAAAAACTCTATAAATGGAATGGAAGCAGAGTGTCCCCTTTTACCGGCAGAAAAGCTGGAGTTCCGTTTTTTCTTCGGTTTAAAAGTTTCTTCGGTTTAAAAGTTGACGTTCTTCTCTCAACTGGATATAATGTGCGAAACAAAAATTGTACAGGCGATGATGCAGAATGCCCATGTCGTGTTACTGCCGCCAGAGAGGGAAGCCCGCAGGCTGAGAAGCTTCCCAGGCAGGGACGGAAGGAACAAAGACTGCTGAGCCGGGGCTGAAACGATCTTCAGGGTCGGTAGTACGCCTTCGGGAGGCTCCCGTTACAGGGCTGTGAGCGGGGCTCATGAAAAATGTGCCCAAGCAGGGTGGTACCGCGAGATTAAAGGCTCGTCCCTTCAGGGGATGAGCCTTTTTTTATACCCGGTTCTCCGGGAGAAAGAGAAGAGGTGCGGCAGTTTGGAACAGGTAAAAGCGAACGAAAAGGGGCATTTCCTGTTCGGGGGATGGGATGTTGCTGAACTTGCGAAGAAGTTCGGGACTCCCCTGTACGTTCTTTCCGAGGATATGATCCGTGCCAGATGCAGGGTGGTGAAGGCATCTTTCATGGACAAATGGGAGAATGCGCTTGCCGTCTATGCCGGGAAGGCCTTTCTTCCACTGGCCATGTGCAGGATAATAGAGTCGGAGGGGCTCGGCATCGATGTTGTCTCCGGAGGCGAGCTTCATACGGCGAAAGCGGCAGGGTTCCCCATGGAAAAGGTTTTTTTCCATGGAAACAGCAAAACGCGTGAAGAAATCCGTTATGCCCTGGAATCAGGAGTGGGACGGATAGTCGTTGACGGGATATCGGAGTTTGAGACCCTGGAGGAGGAGGCTTCTTCTCTGGGAAGAAAGGCTTCCATCCTTTTCCGGGTTTCTCCGGGAGTTGACGCACACACTCACAAGTACATCCTCACGGGGCACACCGGATCAAAATTCGGTATTTCCCTTGTCGGAAACGATCTCCAGGATGCCGTCAGGAGGGCGATGCGTTCCGAAATAGTGTCGCTCAGGGGTTTTCATTTCCATATCGGTTCCCAGATTTTTGAAAATACATCCCACGTGATGGCCGTAGACGTCCTTGTGAAAACTCTTGCCGGTCTTGCCGCAGATCCGGGATTTACCGCAGAGGAACTCAACATGGGCGGGGGATACGGCGTCGAATTTGATCCGTCGCGGAAAAGCCCTGAAATAGGAATGTTCACCGACGCAATGATGGAGAGGCTTGCGGAAGGATGCGCATCTGCCGGAATACCAAGGCCCAGGGTGATCATAGAGCCCGGCCGGTGGATCGTTTCGGAGGCTGGTGTCACCCTGTACACGGTGCAGACCGTGAAACCTATTTCCGGTATTGTCACATATGTTTCGGTGGACGGAGGGATGACGGACAATCCCCGCCCTTCGCTCTATGGTGCGAAATACTGGGCTGTCGCCGCGGAAAAAATGAACGAGGACCCTTCTGAAACGGTAACGATAGCAGGAAAGTGCTGTGAGTCGGGGGACGTGATCGCCGAAAATCTGAAAGTCCCTCCACTTCGCCGGGGAGACCTGGTCGCCGTTCTCAACACAGGGGCTTACACGTTCTCAATGGCGAGCAATTACAACAGGATTCCCAGGCCCGCTGTGGTGCTTGTGAGCCCTGGAAAGGCTGATGTGATAGTGGAACGGCAGACATACGACGATCTGCTCCGGTGGGAGCGTATTCCGGAGCATCTCTGATCCCGAAGGACATCCGGAGGTGAGGTACAGGACGAAAAAATGAAAGGAAGAGAGTGAAAGGGGATTTATTTCGGAAACCCGTTCAGGGACGTGAAATCGAGGATAGCATAAAACGCATCAAATTCCAGGGAGGTTGAGAAGAGATATGAGGAAAATTGCGGTTGTTCTTGCGGCAGTAATGGTCTTTGTCCTCGCCGGCGCCGTCTGCGCCCAGGATGTCGTCAGGATCGGGCATACCGTGTCCCTGACCGGAGGCGCCTCCATGTGGGGACAGTCTGAGGCCAGGGCTCTCGACATGCTCGCGAAAAAAATCAATGAAGCCGGCGGAGTGCTCGGAAAGAAGATCGAGTTCGTCCGCTACGATAACCGGAATGATGGAGTTGAAGCCGTGAATGTTGCCCGCCGCCTCGTCTCCGATGGAGTCGTTGCGGTTATAGGCCCCGCCCAGAGCGGAAATTCCATTGCATCGGCCCCGGTTTTTGAAAGGGGAAAAATCCCCATGGTCGTTACCACCGCAACCAATCCCTACGTTACCATTGACCAGCGGTCAGGCAAGGTCCGTCCGTTCGCCTTCCGCCCATGCTTCATCGACCCGTTCCAGGGTACGGTTGCCGCACGCTTCGCCGTGACCGACCTCGGTGCCAAGAAAGGGGCCATACTGTACGACGTGGGGTCTGACTACGGCCAGTGGCTTGCAAAATACTTCGAGGAGGCATTTGTCGAGAAGGGCGGTACAGTAGTGGCCAAAGAGGCCTTCCGTACCGATGAACTCGACTATCGGGCACAGTTGGGCAAGATGAAGGAACTCGCACCTGACGTTATCTTTATCCCCACAAGCCAGAAGGAAGCAGCCATGGCTGCAAAGCAGGCCCGGGACCTTGGAATAGAGGCTGTGCTGCTCGGCACTGACAACTGGGGCAGCCCTGATCTCATCGAACTTGGCGGCAGCGCCATCGACGGCGGGTATTTTGTGAACCTTGCCGATCTTGCTGACCCCGATATCCAGGAGTTCGTCACCGAGTACAAGGCTTTGTTCGGTGAAGAACCCGTGCTCCCCAATCCCGTAATGGCCCAGGACGCTCTGATAATGATCGTCGAGGCTCTTAAGGCCGCCGGATCCACAGACGGTGAAAAACTGGCGGATGCCCTTGCGAACCTTAAGGACGTCAAGGTAACAAGCGGACCTCTTACCATCAACCCTGATGATCATAACCCGCTCGACAAGCCGGCCGTCATACAGCAGGTCGATGTTGCAAACAAGACGTTCAAGTTCGTCAAGAAGTATTTCTCTGTAGACTAGAAACTGTTGAAAAAGTCCTGGGGAGCTTTTTCCCAGCCGCTCCCCATGCATAAAACACAAGCCGGGGCAAAGGGGCTCTCAAAAAGCCCCTTTTCCCCAAAGGCTCAAAGGATGTGTGGCCCGGATTGTTTCTCCAGACGTTGATAACCGGCCTCTCAATAGGAGGCATCTATGCACTGATGGCCGTAGGGTACTCTCTTGTCTTCAGCGTGCTGAACTTCAGCAACTTCGCACATGGGGCAGTGATAATGCTCGGTGCGTATGTGGGGCTTGCCCTGGCCGCGAAACTCAGCCTCGGCTTCGGTATCGTCCTTGCGGGCAGCATCGCAGGGGCGGGGATAATAGCAGTGCTCAATGAAAAACTCGCGTACTCAAGCCTCAGAAGAAGGAAGGCCCCGTCGCTCTACCTCATGATCAGCGCCATGGGCTGTGCCGTTTTCCTTGAAAACCTTGTGTACGCCACAATAGGATCAAGGTTTTACGCTTTTCCCGAATTCTTCGGAAGGCAGGTTATCTCCATCGGCGGGAGCAGCGTGAGCCTTCTCGATGTGGGCGCGTTCCTCTTCGCCCTTGTAGCCATTCTCGGGCTTCATCTTTTCATTAACCGCACCCGTACGGGAATAGCTATCCGCGCGGGTGTTTCCGACATGACCATGTGCTCCCTCATGGGAGTTGACCTCGACAGGCTCATTGCCATAGTCTTCCTCCTCGCCGGAGGATTCGCGGGTGTGGCAGGAGTTTTTCTGGGTATTAAATATCTCGTCTACCCGACAATGGGGTGGGTGACCAACAAAGCCTATATCGCCGCCGTCATCGGCGGACTCGGCAGTCTTCCCGGTGCTCTTGCGGGAGGACTTATCCTCGGTGTCGTGGAGACCTTTGTATCGTCCTATATCTCCAGCGTTATGCGTGACGTGTTCAGCTTTTCGCTCCTTATCGCGTTTCTCGTCTGGCGCCCCAACGGCCTCTGGGGGACTGACAGCGAGGAGAAGGTGTAGCCATGGATTATATACTCTCCATCGTCATCCTCGCATGCATAAACATGATCGCTGTACTCGGTCTGTCCATCTTCACCGGCTTCACCGGCCTTTTCTCCCTGGGACACGCTGCGTTTGTGGGCGTGGGAGCCTACACCTCTGCGATCCTCACCTATTACTACTATGTCCCGTTTCCCCTTGCCCTGGCTGCAGGAGCTGCCGCAGCCGGTCTTGTGAGCCTCATTATCGGAATTCCGACTCTCAGGGCAAAGCTTCGGAGCGACTACTTCGCCATAGCGATCCTCGGCTTCGGTGAGGCGCTGCGGGTCGTCCTCGAAAATCTTGAGATAACCAACGGCGCGAGGGGGCTCCCTGGGATCGATAATTTTACCACCTTTCCCATAGTGTTCGCCTGTCTCGCTCTCGGGGTGTTTTTTGCGCGCAACTTTCTCCGTTCACGATGGGGCGCTGCGTGCATAGCCATACGGGAGGATCCCATCGCCGCTGAAATGGCGGGAGTCAGGCTTTTCCGCACCAGGCTCCTGTCTCTCGTGGTGAGTGCCGTCTACTGTGGACTTTCCGGAGGGCTGTTGGCTCATTTCCTCTCCTTCATCCAGCCGGTGATGTTTACCCTCGTCCAGTCGACCCAGCTGCTTGCGGCGGTTATTGCCGGCGGAATGGGCAGCCTCTCCGGTCCGCTCATAGCCTCGTTCGTTTTTATAGGTCTTCCCGAAGCTCTCCGGGTCGCCCAGATGTGGCGCCTTGTCGCCTACGGCCTGCTCCTGGTTCTCATAATGGTCTACAGGCCCCAGGGGCTTATGGGATATTCCGAGCTTTCTTCTTTTTTCAGGAGAAAAGATAATCCCGGGGGGAGGATACAGCCATGAAAACCCCAGGCAAAGCACTGCTTTCAGTGAAAGGACTGACGAGGGATTTCGGCGGGATACGGGCTGTGGACTCCTTCTCCTTCGATGTGCATGAAGGCTCCATAACAGGGATCATCGGGCCGAACGGCGCGGGGAAAACGACTGTTTTCAACCTGGTCACGGGCATCTATCGTCCCACCGCCGGTTCGATTTTTTTTGAGGAAGAGGAGATGGCAGGTCTCCGCCCAGACAAAATTGTGAGAAAAGGTATCGCCCGCACATTCCAGAACATCCGGCTATTCAACCGGAGGACGTGCCTGGACAACGTGCTGACACCCCTTCTCCAGAGAGAACGGTGCAGCTTCCCCGGGGCGCTGTTCGGAACGCCCGGTGCACGGCGTCTCGAGAGGGAACTGCACGAACGGGCCATTGAGCTTCTCTCAGCGCTCGGCCTGGAGAAATACGCCTCCTGGCAGGCGAACACACTGCCATACGGGCTGCAGCGGAAACTGGAAATAGCAAGGGCCCTTGCAACAGAACCGAAACTTCTTCTCCTTGACGAGCCCGCGGCGGGCATGAACCCGGAGGAGACCAGGGCGCTGGCCGCCCTTGTTGCCGAAGTAAGGCGGAAGTTCAACGTGACCATACTGCTGATTGAGCATCACATGGACCTTGTCATGAATATTTGTTCCCCCATAGTTGTTATGAATTTCGGAGCCCTGCTTGCCGCAGGGACTCCGGATGATGTCAGGGAAAATCCTGAAGTCGTCTCAGCATACCTCGGGAAAGGAAAGAAGACCAATGAGCGCACTTCGGGTTGAGGACCTGAACGTCCATTACGGAACGATACACGCTGTTCAGGGAGTCTCTTTTTCTGTAGGGGAAAGGGAGATAGTTTCTATTGTAGGGTCCAACGGCGCCGGCAAGTCAACAATCATGTGGACCCTTGCGGGAGTCGTCGAGCGTTCGGGAGGATACGTTGAGATTTTCGGTGAGCGCCTTCCCCGCAAGCCCCATGAAGTTGTGGCCAGGGGTCTTGCTCTTGTGCCGGAGAGACGCCGCCTTTTCACACCGCTCTCCGTTGAGGAAAACCTTGTCATGGGGGCGTACCGGAGAAAGAAGGGAAAAGATCTCCAGGATGACATGGAGCGCTGCTTCCAGCTATTCCCCATACTGAAGCAGAGGCTGAGGCAGCGTGCGGGGACCCTTTCCGGAGGGGAGCAGCAGATGCTGGCAATATCGAGAGCACTCATGAGCAGGCCGAGGGTGCTTCTTCTCGACGAGCCTTCTCTCGGACTGGCGCCAATAGTGGTTGAAATCCTCATGGAGACTATTCTCCGCATACGCGGGGAAGGAATGACCGTTCTTCTCGTGGAACAGAACGCCACCCAGGCCCTTGAGATCAGTGACCGGGGCTATATCCTGGAGGCGGGGCGGTTCCAGAAGAGCGGACCCGGGCGTGAACTCGCCAGGGACCCCGAGATAATCAAAGCCTACCTGGGAGGCTGATCATTTTCCGCCGCCGGTTTTCCCCCCAGGCGGCGGATTTTTTTCAGAAACTCATCCCCGTTCCTGCCGAAACTGGAGCAAAAGTACTCCATGTCTCCCGGAACACGGGAACCGACCTCTCTCATGAGCACCTCAAACCCCCGGGCTTCTTCCTCGGGCCTTCCCCAGAGGCGGCCCCTCTCCCTTGAGGAGTACCGTCTTTTGCGGTGCGGTGCGATGTACCCCATGGGTACGGCGTTTACACTGATGCCGAGCTCTTTTTCCATTTCAGTGATCCGTAAAAGCCTGTAGTGCATATCCTCGGGGGTGTCTGCGAACCCGTACAGCAGATACGTTGAAAACCTGCCGATTTCTCTCTCCGAGAAGACGGAAACAGCGTTCCTGTATGCATGCTCTTCGTTTCTTAAGTCCCAGGCGATCCTCACCGTTTCGATGGGAAGACCGGCAAGGAGATCGGCCCTGGTTTCTCCCTCCGGCCCCGTGAACAGGTACGGTTCGAAGCCCTGGGAGAAATCCACGGTTTTTTTACTGCTTCCGTCCCCTGAGAAGCCTGCGGAACGTATATCATCAACAATGGAATCAAGAAACGGGGAAGCCGCGGCGTTATTGTCCATCAGAACGAGAACATCCCTTTCCCCGAGGGTTTTTCTTGAATTTTCGATCTGTTTTCCGAGCGGCAGGTACTCAACACACCGCGGGTCAACTTCCTTTACAGAGCAAAAAGCACATTTTGCCGAGCACCCCCGAGTTGCCGAGGCTATCCAGGCCTTCCTCAAAAGGGGATAGGCCGCATTTTCCGGAAGGATGGAGTAATCGGGAAGCAGCGCGTCGATATCTCCCCCCTCCATGCCGATTTTTGCCGCAGTGTCGATCACTCCCGAAATCGGTCTGCATGGGACCTCGCGGGCAAGATCTTTTCCGAGAAGCGTTGCAAGGGGGCCTCCGGCATAAAGGTCTCTTCTCGCGTCCTCTACCGAACTCCCGTAAAAGCGGAGTGTCCTGACCACGGTGCGCCAGTTGAAGGTAAATAGGCTGGACACATAGATCCGGTCCCACTTGCGGGAGACATGGTTCCGGCTGAGTCCCTTCACAAATACTGTGCGGTCGCCCATCTCCCTGTGAAACCGGGCGATTTTCAGAAGTCCCATGGGTGGGTACGACGTCCTGTAGTATGGATCGACGAAAAGAATGTCCATGTTCCCGGCACTCATGTTTCTATCAGTGTCTCTCTTACGGCTGAGAGGTTATCCATGATCCTTCCGGCAACGTCCGGCCGGTTCATGGTATAGAGATGGATCCCCTCCGCACCCCACGAAAGAAGATCTATTATCTGTTCCGAGGCATATGCTATTCCAGCCTGTGCAAGGGCCGACGGAGAATGCTCATAGCGGGACATGATCCTGGCGAACCGTGGAGGGATCGAGGCGCCGCACAGTGAAACGATCCTCCCGATCTGCCGTGCGTTGAGCACGGGCATGATGCCGGCAAGGACCGGAATGCCTATTCCGGCTGCACGTATTTTCTCCATGAAGCGGAAGAAGATTTCATTGTCGAAGAAAAGCTGGGTTATGAAGAAATCAGCGCCGGCATCCTCTTTTTCCGCAAGGTGAAGGATGTTCTCCTCCAGGCTCGCGCATTCGGGGTGACCTTCAGGGTATGCCGCAGCCCCGATGGAGAAATCTTTGAAATGTCCCTTCCTGATGTAGCGGATGAGGTCAGAGGCATAAATGAAGGGGCTTTCCGCGGATCCCCCTTCAGGCCTCGGATCTCCCCGGAGCGCAAGGATATTGGTCACTCCTTCCTGTTCGAGGGTCTCCATGACCATCTCGATTTCAGACGGAACTGCCCCGATGCACGTGAGATGCGCAAGTGAAGTGAGCCCCCACCTGTTTTGGACTGCCGAAGCAATTTCAGATGTCCGTTCCTTGCTGCTCCCCCCTGCGCCGTAGGTGACGCTGATAAAATCGGGGTGTATCTTCTTGAGGCCGGCTATGGTGGTAAATATTGTATCCACAGGTGTTTCCGGTTTCGGAGGGAAAATTTCAAAGGATATGGCCGGCCGCGTCCTCTTCAGAATTTCACGGATTTGCATTGCTTCACCCCCTTTTCGGACCAAGAAGAGATTCCACCAGGCGTACGGTGCTCACGGCATCCGGGGCAAAACCGTGTGCGCCGATGGATCTGGCGAATTCCTCGCTGACCGAGGCGCCTCCCACGAGGACGAAAACGTCCGGAAGGCGGCGCCGAATCTCCGCTACTGTTCCTGCCATGGTCTTCATTGTGGAGGTCATGAGGGCTGAAAGTCCGATAAGGTCATATTCGCCCGCTTCCGCTTCAGCCAGAAGTTTCCTGCACGAAACATCCTTTCCGAGGTCTTTCACGGAATACCCGTGGCTTTTCAGGATGGTCCCGACCACGTTTTTCCCGAGGTCATGAAGGTCACCCTCAACTGTGGCGAGAAGTATCCTGCCCCGTGGTTCCCCTCCGCCGGCAGCAATGAGTTCCATGGCCTGTCCGCATATCTTACGGGCCGCTTCCGCCGAGGCTATCAGCTGTGGGAGAAAATACTTCCCGCAGTCGTACTTTTTTCCCACCACCTCAAGAGCGGGCACAACACCTTCATTTACCAGGGAAAGGGGAGTTGTCCCGCTCTCCAGCATCATGCGGGCGGATTTTTCGGCGAGGTGGCTGTCTCCGTGGAGAATAGCCTCTCCAATATCATGAAACGGCCCTTCAGGAATACCTTCATTTTCTTCCCGTGTCTCTCTTTCTCCGGCAAGAGAGGAGGCCTGTGCAGCCGCATTTTCGCTGCGGGCAAAGCCGGGGGCGGCCGCGATAAACCGTGTTCCTCCCGGGTCTCTTCCCGCCAGCAGTTCAGCAGCTGCCAGAGTTTCCATCATTGAATGATCGAGGGGATTCAGAATTGCCGATGAAAGACCGGAAGCCACGGCCATTGAAAGAAACGTCCTGTTCAAGAGGGACCGGGCAGGCATGCCGTGGGAGACATTGCTCACGCCCAGCAGGGAAGTGATGCCAAGGCTTTGAAGAAAAGCGAGGGCTTCGAGGGTAACTGTCGGTGCAGTGGAGTCGGCTCCCACCGTCATGGTGAGACCGTCTATGATAAGCCCTTCCCTCGGGAAACCCACGCGATCGGCGGCGGAAAGAATATTTTTGATCACCCCGATGCGTTCCCTTGCGCTTTCAGGAAGACCGTTCTCGTCTATAGGGAGTACTGCGGCGCATGCGCCGTGTCGGCGGGCCATTTCGAGTCCGGGAAACAGCGAATCTTCCCTTGCCGTGAAAGAGTTCAGAAGAGGAATTCCCGTGCATGCAAAGAGCCCTGCCTCCAGGACCTGGCGTGAGTCGCTGTCAAGGGAGAGGGGAAGGTCAGATGACTGTTCGGCTGCTGAAGCGGCGGAAGCCATAGCTGCCTCCTGGTCAATGGTCGGCAGCCCCACGTTTATATCGAGAACTGACGCCCCGCTCCGGGTCTGCAGGCGGGCTTCCTCTCTCAGGGTCGTCCACTCCATGCGGGAGATTTCCTCGCGCAGGGGTGATTTCCGGGAGACGTTGATCCTTTCACCGATCACCAGGAACGGATGTCCTTCCCCTGCCAGGACCAGTCTGCTGCGGCTTGCGAGAGGTGTGCCCCGGACAGGGAAAGTTTCCTTTCTGCGGAAACCTTCCAGTGCTTTCTGAAGGGCTGCCACGTGAAGCGGGGTGGTGCCGCAGCATCCTCCAACCACCGATGCTCCCGCTTCAGCGAGCCGTTTTCCCCATAAAGCGAATTCTTCAGGTGAAGTATAGTCACCGTCACCCGGAAGGCCGGCGTTCGCGTAGACGAAAACGGGAATTCCTGCGTGGGAGGAAAGCGTTTCCACTGTCGGGACATAGGATCCCGGCCCTACCCCGCAGTTTGCCCCTACCCCGGCAGCTCCCGAAAGGGCAGCCCACCGTGCCGCCACTTCAGGAGGAGTTCCGGTTACGGTGCATCCGAGCCTGTCGAATGTGAAGCTGACCACAAACGCACAGTCTTCGGCTGCGTCTTTTGCTGCAAGCACTGCCGCCTTGGCCTCCCGAAGGTCGAGCATGGTTTCTATGAGGATGAAGTCGGAGCCTCCCTCCAAAAGGCCTTCGATCTGGGTTCTGAAGGCCCGGCGGGCTTCGTTGAAAGAGAGTGAGCCGAAGGGGGACAGCAGCTCTCCCAGTGGTCCGACAGACCCTGCGACCAACGCTTTTCCTCCCGCAGCTTTCCTGGCGATTCGTGCGGCTGCGGCATTGATCTCCCTCGCCCTGTCACCCAGCCCCCTTGCGGAAAGCTTGAGGGGACTTCCCCCGAACGTATTCGTCTCTATGATTTCAGCACCCGCCTCGAGATATGACAGGTGGACGGCAGCAACAGAATCCGGACTGTGGATGTTCATTTCCTCCGGAAGAGAAGGGGGTGACCATCCCCTTTCTGAAAGGAGTGTTCCCATTCCGCCGTCAAGCAGGACGATTTCCTTTCTTCTCTCGAAAAAAGACGCGAATTCTCTGCGGTTCATGTCATTCCCTCCGATACTCCCGTATAAATAAACAAATATAGCAGATAAATGCGGTTGTAACACGGGGTAAAATTTGGTAGCGTATCTGTAGCCGGAAAAAATGGAGGTATGACTGTGATCCCTTTTGTAAAGATGCAGGGGAACGGAAATGATTTCATAGTGCTTGACAACAGGGACGGTGTTTTTTCTTCCCGTGCCCTTTCTGAAGCGGCGACGCGGTTCTGCAGAAGGCGGAAGTCGCTCGGAGCCGACGGGATACTCGTGGTTGAGAAGTCTGTTCAGGCTGACTTCTCCATGCGCCTTTTCAATGCGGACGGGAGCGAGGGGGAAATGTGCGGGAACGGTGCCCGGTGCATCTCAAGGTATGCCTTTGAAAAAGTGATTGCCGGCAGGGAACAGTCCTTTTCCACTCTTGCCGGAATCATGAGGGCTGTCGTCGACCCTCCTTTCGTTGATCTTTCCATGGGCATTTCGTCTCTTTCCGGCGGGTGGTACAACCGGTCAGTAGAAGCAGGAGACCGGATTTTCCAGTGCTCGTTCCTGTGGGTGGGGGTTCCTCACGCCGTGCTGTTTCCTGAGGAGCAGCTTTCCGGTGAAGAAATGGTGAATATCGGCCGGGCGCTGCGGAACAATACAGAGCTTTTCCCCGACGGCGCGAACGTCAATTTTGTCACTCCGAAAGATGAGGGAAGCATTTACTCCGTTACCTACGAAAGAGGTGTTGAAGACCTTACAGAGTCCTGCGGTACCGGATCAGCCGCTTCTGCAGTCTGCTGGATCCTGAGAGGGGGGCCGGTCCGGAAAATGGCGGTGGTTGATGTCTTCAACCCGGGAGGAATCAACACGGTGACACTTTCCTTTGCGGAAAACGGTCGTGATGTGTCGGCATCCCTGAAAGGAAGGGCGGTAATGGTCGCTGAAGGCTTCCTGCTCGAGGAAAATAATAAGGAAATGTTATAATAATGCTGCATCAATTGATAAATAGAAGAATACCCCCGATGCAGATTACTGTTCACCTCGAACAGTGAGAAAAGGAGGACTGCACGTATGAAACGAAAATCGCTGGTAGGATTGTTTATTGTAATCGGCCTGGCCGGCCTGGTTCTGATCGGTGCGAGCGTGGATTTCGCCGGCGACCTGGTTGTCCGTGAGGCAGGCAAGACCGTGAAGGAACTCATGGGCGCCGACCTGACCGTTGACGGTATTTCCGGAAACCCGATCAAGGGGTTCACCACCGGAAAAATCACCCTTTCCGAGGAAGGCCGGCAGATCTTTTCAGCAGGGTTCCTCCAGGTGAAGATCAACCTGATGTCCCTGCTGTCCAAATCCCCTAAAGTAAGCGTTCTTTCCGTGGGAGGTGTCGATATGGATGCGGATGCCCTTGCGGAACAGGTAGCCCAGATGAAATTCGAGGGCGGGGGAGGCGGCGAAATACCCATAGAAACCTTCAAGCTCGTTGACAGCGTGATCCGGTCCCGGTGGGGCAGGGCCGATATTTCGGACCTCGGCCTGTCTTTCGCCGGGAAAGAGATACAGGCTGATATGGACATGGCGGTAAACGAAATTCCGGTGAAAGGAAAGACCGTTGCGATTCTTGACGGAAAGAACGTCGATATCAGTTCCCTCTCCGTGAACGTGGGGAAAGGGTCTGTTTCCGCCAGCGGCAAGGTGGCACCGGCTCTTGCAGTTTCAGGGAACATAAAGGATCTTGATCTGAAAGAGATAATAGCCTTCTGGCCCGTCGTTCCTGCGGACGGCTTTGACGGGAAGCTCTCAGCGGCGTTCAGGGGCGACGGGGAATGGAATGCCCCGTCCCTTGCCGGTGACATTGATTACTCCGGAAAATCAGTCCTCGGGTATCCCGTGGACAGTGTAAAAGCGAAATGGACTCTTTCCGCCGACCGCCTGGCCGTCACGGACATTGATGCCCGAATCCTTGCGATGCCCCTTGAAGGAGGATTATCGGTGGCATTCGCAAAAGATAAGGCGCCGGAAATTGACCTTGCGCTCTCGGGAGCGGGGATAAAGATGGCCGAGCTGAAGAAACTATACCCGGCAATGGGGGATGTTTCAGGTGAAATTGAAAAATTCACCGTTAATGCCTCCGGAACTGCAGATGCGCTTCAGGGTTCAGTCAACTTCAGCGCCCCGTCACTGGGAGCCTTCGGATTTACCGTGTCTGATTCCGCAGCCCAGGTGAAGATTGCGCCAAAGACTGCAACACTCAATGCAAAAACCGTCTTTGAAGGAGCACCGGCGTTCGTACAGGGAACAGTCTCCGACTACATGTCCGCCCCGAAACTTGACCTGACCGCGAATATACGATCACTCAACCTGGCAAGGGCGGCATCTCTCGCCCCTGCCGTGAAGGATCTTGCTCTTACAGGGGCAGTGAACGCCGATTTTGCGGTGAAGGGAGCGGCAACAGCCCCTAATGTATCGGGTAAAGTCTGGAGCGATAAGGTTTCCGCCATGAAGGAAACGATTGAATCACCCTCGGTGTCGTTCGGACTGAAAGGATCCGCTGTCTCAATTTCCTCGGCGTCCGCTAAATGGAGGGGATCTGCACTTTCAGCTTCGGGAACGGTGACAGCCGACCAGAAACTCAATATCACGACCGAACTGAAGAATATTCAGCCCGGAGCATTTGCGCCGTTTTATCCGGATATCGCCCGGTTCAAAATCAAGGGGGCTGCCAACGCGAAAGCGGTAGTTACAGGAAATGTTGCCTCCCCCAGGATCAACCTTACTGTTTCTTCAGCATCCCTCGGCCTGCTTGATTCCGTATCGCTGAAAAAACTCAGCGTTGCAACGTCCCTTTCAGGCGATCTCAAGAATATGGCCAAGGCCGATCTCGACCTGGAGGTGGGGGCAGATTCAGCGGCTCTCGAGGGGCTCGGCCTGACAAACCTTTCCGTTAAGCTGAAAAAGACGGGACAGAAGATCACGATCAATTCAGCATCGGCGAAAAGCGGCAAGGGGTCCGTTTCAGGCTCCGGCGGAGTCACACTCAGTGCGAAACCGGGTGATGACGGCAGCCTTGACCTCAACGTAAACATTTCGGGAGCCGACCTGGCCTCTCTCGCAAAGACCGGCGGACTGGCTGTTCCCCTCGGAGGTGCTGTGGACGGAACCGTGACCGTAAAAGGCACCTTTTCCAATCCTTCCATTTCCGTGAAGGCTGCCTCACCCAGGGTTACCGTCTCAGGACTGGCGGCTTCGAATGTTTCGCTCGGACTCTCCGGCAGCATGAAAGAGATGAAGATAGTGGAATTCAAATCCGGTTTCGGGGGTGGAACACTTTCAGGAACAGGAAACATTAAGCTTGGTGCATCTCCCGATGTAACCGTGGATATTTCAGGCAGCGAACTTGATCTTGGCGCTCTTACCTCCGGAATGCCTGACGCGAAGGAACTGCGTATTGCCGGCAAGGTCAATGCCTCTTTCAAGGGAAGATTTGCCGGTGCGTCAGGAAACGGGCAGGGAACGATCTCATCTCCGTCCCTGACCATCATGGGGCTGAAGGCCTCAAATCTTTCCTACCCGATCTCCCTCAGCGGAAATACACTCGCGGGGAAAGGCGCCACTGTGAACTTCTACGGCGGAAAGATATCCGGCAATGGCTCTATTGATATAAGTACCCTTAAGTTTTCCCACAGCGCGGAATTCAGCGGAGTGGACATCAACGGAGTCATGCAGGACTTCACCGGTGGCCTCGGCGGAAAGATTACGGGCCAGGCCAGGGGATCGGCGAATGTTTCAGGTTCTTTCGGCCCGAAATTTGCCGTGTCGGGCAAAGGAAACGCTTCCGTCGGCTCAGGTGCGGTCACCGGATTCAAGGCGGTGGACATTGTAGCGAAGCTTTACGGTTCCTCGGGGATCCGTTACGCGGATGTATCAGTACCTTTCCGCATCGAGACGGGCCGGATAATCCTCGATAAGGGGACCCGTGCCAACGCACCCCAGAACGACAACCTGTACAAGTTCCTGACTGCCGAAGGTACTATTGGACCCAAAGGCGCCCTGAAGCTTCAGTGTGCAGGAAACGTGAACATACAGCTTGTAAATGCGCTCACAGGTGGAGCAGTCGGAGGTCTCACTGCGGGAGCCCTGGAGGATGTGCTGAAGGGGATAGTCGGCGGGGCGCAGAAAGGGATGTCGGCAGCTGATTTCAGGGATGTGTCCTTCTCTCTCGGAGGAACCATGGAGAAGCCCGGGGTTTCGAATTTGAAGGTTGCCAAGGGGCCCGAGCAGGCAGCTCCTGCGGGTACAAAGCCCGCCGAACAGCCGAAGCCTGCCCCTCAGCCTGCAAAAACTCCACAACAGGCCATAATCGAACAGATAATCAAGCCGAAGCCGGCACCTGCACCGGCACCGGCACCGGCACCTGCACCGGCACCGGCACCGGCACCGGCACCGGCACCGAAACCTGAACCGAAAAAGCCGGAGGATATTTTGAAGGAGAAGCTTCTCGAATCCATATTCAAGAAATAAGCACATGAAAAGACAGGAGGGGGCATTTCCCCTCCTGTCTTTTTAAAGTCAGGCTCTCCGTCTGTTGCCGGAGGGACAGTATCATTATTATTCTTTTTTTTAAAAAACCTGGCTTCAGCCGTGTCCTTGCTGCTCCAGGCACGTTCTCTCCGGAAAAAATGAAGGGTCATGGAAAAATGTTCTCCCACGACCCTTTTTTCTCAGCTGAAGCTGGACCAGTCGAAACCTTCCTTGGGATCTTCAATTGACTTGCGGAGCTGCATTTTCGGCATCCCCACGACTATTATCCCTGAACTGGGGTCGATTGAATAGTGTTCCCTGTCATACTCGGGATCGAATCCCATCACCGTGTTGGCCGGAACGATATTGTGGCTGTCGATGATGACCTTTTTCAGCCGGCAGTTTTCCCCGATGACGACCCCTTCCCCGATGATGGATTCTTGAACTGAAGACCCCGGCATAATGACACAGTTCCTCGAGAGGACCGAATTCTCCACGGTGGAACCGAGGACCCTGCTTCCTTCCGCGGACAAAGTGCTCTGGACGCTGCACGTGTAGCCTTTCACTGGACATACGTAAGATGGGGGATCAGCGTAGGAAACGGTCCGTATGGGCCACTGGGGATTGTAGAATGTCATCTCCGAATCATGTTTCAGCAGGTCCATATGTGCGTCCCAGTATGCGCGAATCGTCCCTACGTCCTTCCAGTAGGGTTTGTCCTCGCGCCAGAAGGAATGCTGCTGTCCCGGAAGGACATTGGTGCAGAAGTCATAGGCGAAGACCCTGGAACTGCCAACAAGCTTGGGGATGATATCCCTCCCGAAGTCATGGCTGGTCGGAAGCAGGGCATCTTCGATAAGAGATTCCTCCAGGATCTCCCGTTCAAAAATGTAGTTTCCCATTGAGACATAGGTGAAGCCGGGCTTCCCGGGGATCTCCGGCGGATTTTCCGGTTTCTCGATGAAGCCGATGATCCTCCCGGTTTCATCAGTGTTGATACACCCGAAGGCTGATGCCTCGGAACGGGGAACAACGTTGGCCGCAACGGTGATTTCGGCCTTTTTGTTCATGTGGTACTCCATCATCTGGTCCACGTCCATTTTATAGATGTGGTCCGCGGCGAAGATAGCAACCCTGTCCGCATCGTAGAGAGTCACCAGGTGCAGGTTCTGGTAGACTGCGTCCGCAGTTCCCTGGAACCAGTGTTCTCCTCTCCACATCTGGGCGGGGACAAGGGTGATGAAGAAATCCCTGCCTCTGAGTGCGCCGCCGAACTGCCAGCCCCGTTCAATATGTTCATTCAGGGACTGGCTTTTAAACTGCACGAGAACATAAATCGAAAAAATGCCGCTGTTGACGAGATTTGAAAGTGCGAAGTCGACTATGCGGTATTTTGCCGCAAAATGTACCGCCGGCTTGGCGCGGTATTTTGTCAGGGGCATGAGACGTTCCCCCTTGCCGCCGGCGAGGACGATACCCAGGGTGCGCCCGAATCTTCCTATTTTCATGCTGTTTTCCCCCTTTGACTGTGTATTCCTTCTATCCTGCGTATTGTGTTCCCGGTGAAGCGGGAGATTCAAAAGAGACTAACTCTTACTGGAGAAGTGATGCGTAGAGCCGTGCGTAGATGGGCGCTGAGCGGTCCCAGGAATAGTCTGCCTTCATTCCTTCCATTCTCAGTTCTTCCCTGACCTTTTCATCCCTGTGGACGGTGATTGCCCTGGAAACTGCCTCCACAAGCCCCTGGACAGTATAGTCCTGGAAAACCACCCCGTTTCCCCGCGGGCTTCCGAAGTCAAATATAGTGTCGGCGAGGCCTCCGGCTGACCGGACGACAGGAATGGTTCCGTAACGGAGGGAAATCAGCTGCGAGAGGCCGCACGGCTCAAATCTCGAAGGCATGAGGAAGAAATCCCCCCCTGCGTAGGCGAGATGTGCGAGGGGCTCATCATACCCGCTGAAAACGAATACTGAATCAGCCCATCTTTCCGCGGCCTTACCGCAGGCGTATTCATATTCCGGCTGTCCTGAACCCACGATAAACAATCTGCAGCCCAGGTTGACGAGCGTTTCAAGGGCAGGTATGAGGATGGGAAAACCTTTTTGTTCCACCATTCTCCCGACGATGGAAAAGATGGGCCGTTCGTCATCCTTCCACCCTGCTTTCTTCAGGAGACTGCCCCTGCATATCTTTTTCCCTGCCTGGTCTTCGACAGAGTAGCGGGCGGGCAGGAGTGGATCCGATGCCGGGTTCCAGTAATCCACGTCGATTCCGTTTAAAATGCCCGATACCTTGTAGCTGACGCTTCGAAGAAGACCGGCAAGTCCTTCGCCTCCTGCCTCGGTCTGTATTTCACCGGCATAGGCAGGACTGACTGTTGTGATGGCGTCCGATGCAACCAGGGCCCCCTTCATAAGGTTCGCCAGCCCGAAAAACTCCATGGCGCCCAGGTGGCGGGCATCCGCCTCGATACCCCACTCCTCAAGGGACATAAGGGGAAGGACCCCCTGGTGGGCCAGGTTGTGTATCGTAAAGACCGTCCTGTAGTCCCCCCTGCTGTGCCTGAATTGCCTGTGCCATTGAAGAGCTGCGGGAAGCGGTGCGGTTGCCCAGTCATGACAGTGGATGATCTCCGGTTTCCAGAGTGCCGTCTCGGGAAGATCCAGGGAGGCCAGGGAGAGGAAAAGAAAAGGGATGACAGTGTCAGGATTCAGGTCCCTGGGGTAGATTGTACCTCCGAAGAGATCAGGAGCATCGAGCAGATAGACGGGCAGACCGTCCGCAACACATTTCCATACTGTTGCCCGGTATATTTTCCACCTGATGGCTGCTTCAGCCTTTCTGGAGAGGCGGGTAAGCTGAAGCCCCTTGTCGCGGATGGAGTCCAGGACACCGTCCCATGCAGGCGTCAGAAGCCTGCAGTCCGCAGAATGACGCCTGAGTGCAGGGGGAAGGGAACCCGCCACATCTGCAAGCCCGCCCACCTTGCTGAAGGGAGCTGCCTCCGGGCTGATATGAAGTACCCTGAGAGCACCGGTTTTGCGTTTGCCTTCCATGTCCTGTCACATCCTTTTGAAACACTTTGTGTTCATCTATTCACAGCACTCTGCTTGTCGGAAGGCAGGGAGTGGATTAAAAGTTCCCCTGCGTTCTCTTCTGAATCGATTCCGCCAGGAATAATTCCGCTCATCTATTTCCCATAATCAATATTACCAGATAGTTAAGCCTTCTTGGAGGTCTCGGCCTTATTTCTCCCGTATAATTCAGCCAGGATTTTCATTCTGGATGCGAGGTTTTTGGTAAGCTGCGATTTCCGGACCTTCCATCTCCAGTTTCCCGAGGGGATGGATGGCGTGTTCATACGGGCTTCGGATCCCAGGCCGAGGTAATCCTGCAGGGGGATCACAGCCCTTTCCGCAACGGAGGCAAGGACAATCCTTATCAGCGTATCGGGGGCGTTTTCGGCGGTAATTTCACGTCCGAAGTATCCCTCCAGTGTTCTCCGTTCGCCTGTTGTGGAATCCTCAAGGAACCATCCGCGCACGGTATTGTTGTCATGGGTTCCGGTATAGGCTGTGAGAACATGCACGTAATTATGTGGAATATGCGGATTTTCCCTCATGTCTCCGCCGAATGCAAAGAGGAGGACGGCCATTCCGGGAAAACCCATCCGTTCCATGGCTTCGGTCACGTCGGGGGTAATGACCCCCAGGTTTTCGGCGAGGAAAGGGGCTGAGGGAAACTTTCGGGACAGGCAGTCAAAGAACTCCGAAGAAGGCACTTTTTTCCATGCGCCCCTTTCTGCGGTCTTTTCTCCGAAAGGAACGGCCCAGTAGGCAAGGAGTCCCCTGAAATGGTCAATGCGGACGCTGTGATACATATTCAGGGAATGTTCCAGGCGTCTAATCCACCAGGAAAAATCGTCTTTTTTTAGATTGTCCCAGTTATAGAGGGGATTTCCCCAGAGCTGTCCCGTTTTGCTGAAATAATCGGGAGGAACCCCGGCAACCTCAGTAGGAAGAAGGTCTTCCCCGAGACAGAAATATTCCCTGTGAGCCCAGACATCAGCACTGTCGTAGTTGACGTAGATAGGGATGTCACCGATGAGTTCGATTCCCAGTGAGGTGCATTTTTCTTTTAATGAGGCTGCCTGGGAGAAAAAAAGGTACTGGAGAAAACAGATATAATTGATTTCATTACCAAGTTCCCCGGACACATCCTGTATCGCCCTGCTTTCCCTTTTGCGCAGCGGTTCGGGCCAGCGGTGCCATGATGTACCGCCAAGCTTTGCCTTGAGTGCCGAGAAAAGCGCATAATCAGGAAGCCAGAAACTTTGGCGGTGAAAAAAGGTAAAATAATCTTCACCGGGGGTGAACCTTGAAAAAGCCTTTCGAAGGAGAGGAAACCTGAATTCCCGGGCTGCGCTGTAATCGACGGAATCCCCGGAAAATCCGGAGCTGATTTCAGACTCATCGAGCAGTTCCCGCATAACGAGATCCTCCAGGCTTATATACAGTGGGTTCCCTGCGAAAGCTGAAGGAGAGCTGTACGGTGAATTTCCGAGGGCGCCGTCTGTTTCAGTGAGCGGAAGAACCTGCCAGATTGACTGGCCGGCTTCCGCGAGGAAATCGGCGAACCTGTGGGCGCAGGGCCCGAGATCACCGATTCCCCAATTTCCGTTAAGCGATGGTATTGACAAAAGGATGCCGCATCTCCTGTCCAGAAAGAACACCTCCAGGTTTTCCCTTGATGGAGCTATTGTACAATACCCAGTTCCGGTGTTGAGCTATAATGAATAAAACAAGGGAAAGGAAGTGCTCCATGACCCGTTCAATATGCATTCACTCCCATTTCTACCAGCCACCAAGAGAAAACCCGTGGCTGGAGGAAGTTGAAATACAGGAATCAGCTGCCCCATACCATGACTGGAACGAGAGGGTAACGGCAGAATGCTACGGTCCGAATACATCCGCGAGAATTCTTGACGGGGAGGGATGGATCCGGTGCATTGTGAATAATTACGCCCGCATCAGTTTTAATTTTGGTCCTACCCTGCTCTCGTGGATGGAAAAAAAACGGCCCCGTTTTTACGAGTCCATTCTCTCCGCAGACAGGATCGGAGCGGAGAGATTTTCAGGGCATGGTCCTGCAATAGCGCAGGTATACAACCATATGATCATGCCCCTTGCGAACGCAAGAGACAAAGAAACCCAGGTCCTGTGGGGGCTTGAGGATTTTCGCACCCGTTTCCGCAGGGACCCTGAAGGTATGTGGCTCGCCGAGACGGCTGCAGATACTGCGACCCTGGAAGTACTTGCAGAAAACGGGATATCATTTACCATACTTGCGCCCCGGCAGGCCGCCGCAGTTCGCATTTCCGGAAGCACCGGATGGAAAGATGTTTCCGGAGAAAGGATAGATCCGACCCGTCCCTATACCTGCGTTCTCCCCTCAGGGCGGTCCATTGCTCTTTTCTTTTACAACGGAGCCCTGTCGAGGGAAGTGGCTTTCGGCGGCGCACTCAGGAACGGGGGAACATTTGCCTCAATGCTCAGGGGGGCTTTCCCTGTCTCAGGCTCGTTTCCAAGCCCCCTGGTTTCCATAGCCACGGACGGTGAAACCTTCGGCCATCATCACAAGTACGGAGACATGGCACTTGCATACTGCCTCGATGAACTGGAAAAATCAGGGGAAGTGGAACTGACGATCTACAGTGAGTACCTGGCGAAGCATCCTCCGCAGGATGAAGTGAGAATAATCGAATACTCTTCCTGGAGTTGTGCCCATGGGGTCGAACGGTGGCGGAATGACTGCGGGTGCTGTTCCAGTTTCAGGGCGGAATGGTCTCAGCGCTGGAGAAAACCCCTCCGGGACGCCTTCGACCAGTTGAGAGACAGGCTCGGCCCACTTTTCGAGAAGAGGGGAGCGGAATTCTTCACGGACCCGTGGGCGGTTCGAAACAGGTATATTTCGGTCGTTCTGAGCCGTTCAGCAGGGGATACGGCTGCGTTCCTGGAACGGGAAGCGGGCAGGACACTGTCTCCGGAGGAAAAAACAGCGGCAGTTTCCCTTCTTGAAATGGAGCGTAACCTTATGCTCATGTACACGAGCTGCGGCTGGTTTTTCGACGAACTTTCCGGTATCGAGACACTCCAGGTCATGGCCTATGCAGCACGTGCACTGGAGCTTGGAGAGCGCCTGTTTCCCGGGGAGGAGCTCGAAAAGCTTTTCAGGAGCTGCTTGAAAAAGGCGCCGAGCAATATCGCCGAGTTCCGTGACGGGGAGAGGCTTTTCGACTTTTTTATCGCCCCGCTCAGGGCTGACCTTCTGCGTGCAGGGGCCCACTACGCCGTTTCCGCCCTTTTTCTGGAGGATGAGGCCATATGTTCCGCAGACAGGGTCGGCTTTTCATCCTACAGGATACTCCGGTGTTCCCTGGAAAGAGAGGATAACGGGGTGAAGCGATTCGTAACGGGAAATATCCGCATCCGGTCTGAAGTGACCCTCAGGGAGGCTGAACTGTTTGTGGCAGCATTATACAGGGAGGGAAAGGACGTGCTCTGCGGTGTTTCCCCTCATCCCCTTAAGGACAGCGGCGCGGAGACCGTGCGGCGAATAGGTGAAGCGCTCAGGAACGAAGACGAACAGGTTCTTGTTGACTTCTTCGGCCATAATGTATTTTCCCTCAGGCACCTTTTCAAGGATGGGCAAAGGAACATAGTGAGCCTTATCCTTTCTTCGGAAGTCTCGGCGCTCACCGGGGCTATGAGGAAGGCAGTTCACGCCTGTTCGCAGATCATGTCGCTTCTTTCGGCACTCTCCATGCCGGCCCCGGATGCCTTCCGGAAAGCAGCTGAGGTTGCGCTGAACGATGACCTGAGAAAAGCGTTCTCAAGCACCCCCCTCGATATTATTTCCCTCGAACGGAGGGTTGCCGATGCGGCGGCATGGGGAATTCCCTTGGATACGTCATCTCTGGGACACGAAGCGGTAACGCGCCTTGAAAATTTCTGCCGGAACCTTGACGAAAATCCCGCCAACAGGGAAATCCTGGGGGAAGTCCATGCCCTGCTCTCCTTCCTGAAAAGAAAGGCATGGGATGTGAACCTGTGGGATGTGCAGAACTTTTTTGTGAGGATTTTAAATTCCGGTTATATGCCAGATCCAGGGCTTTCTGAACTTTA
>Ga0209510_1001447_pt1 | contig 26964 bp, 22 predicted proteins | sample BiotimSIPDNA_FD_185749 | JGI IMG/M metagenome (GOLD analysis project Ga0209510, IMG submission 185749) | Anaerobic biogas reactor microbial communites from Washington, USA - Biogas_R1 time_0 SIP DNA (SPAdes) (version 2) | ecosystem: Engineered > Bioreactor > Anaerobic > Unclassified | place...
GCCTGCTTTACGCTTCGCTTGCTCTCCCAGCTGAGCTACGCCCCCAAATGTAATAACCGATGCTGTACCCCGTAAAACGAACCGCGGCAGAGCTTCTCTTTGAATACAGCGATCAGAAGCCTAGCTATTATAACATGATTTTTTAATTTGTAAAGCAAAAAATTACCCGCAGCTCATCAATTCCCGTGTGTCAATGCGCCGCAACTCACGATCAGGCTTTAAGCTATTTGATGAAAAGGCAAATAAGAAGCGGCAGGAAGATCGCGATGATTCCGTTAATAACCTTCAGCTTTGTTACCCCCAGAAGGTTGAGACCCAGCGCGATGATGAGCAGCGAGCCCACACAGGTCATCTCCGCGACCATGTAATCGGAAAGAAAGGGTGCGATCCACTGGGCAAGCAGCACTATCCCGCCCTGGAAAACCAGTACGAAAGCCGCGGAGAGCATAACACCGGCGCCGAGTGTTGAGGCCAGTACTATAGCCGAAACAAAATCCATGGCAGACTTCGTATAAATCATGCTGTGATCGCCGGTAAGCCCGCTTTGAATGGAGCCCACAACGGTCATGGAACCTATGCAAAACAACAGGCAAGCGGCGACGAAGCCTTCCGCCACGGAGGCGGAGCCGTCTTTACGAGGGAATCTTTTTCCGATCGACTCTCCGAATGCCGAAAGTCTGCCGTCAAGGTTGAGCAGCGTGCCAATGAGCGTTCCGACAACCAGGGATATCATGGCTACGATAGCGTTCTGCCCGGCCAAAGAACCGGATATACCGACGTAGAGCGTGAATATCGCTATCGCCTTCATAGCTCCGTCGGTATATTTTGCGGGCAGCCCCTTATTGAGCAGCAGACCTATGGCGGATCCGACAAGTACGGCGGCCGTGTTCGCAAGTGTTCCCAGCATGTACAGCCTACGCTTTCATGGCGAGGAAAGCATTAATGAATCCGTCGATCTCGCCGTCCATGACCGAGTTTATATTGCCTGTCTCAAAGCCTGTGCGATGGTCCTTGGCAAGGGTATAAGGCATAAACACATATGAGCGTATCTGGCTGCCCCACTCTATTTTCATCTGCACTCCCTTGATGTCCTCAATCTTTTCAAGATGCTCGCGTTCCTTAATCTCGGCCAGGCGGGCGCGGAGCATGTCCTTGCAGTTTTCGAGGTTCTGGAAGTGGCTTCGCTCTACCTGGCTTGAAACCACTATGCCAGTCGGAAGGTGAGTAAGGCGTACGGCGGATGAGGTCTTGTTGACTTTTTGTCCGCCGGCGCCCGATGAGCGGTAGACATCCATTTTGATGTCCTCATCGCGAAGTTCTATCTGCTTGTCGTCCGTAATCTCGGGCATGACCTCAACGGCGGCGAAAGATGTGTGGCGCCTGCCTGAAGCGTCGAACGGCGATATGCGAACCAAACGATGCACGCCGGACTCCGACTTTAAATAACCGTAGGCGTTATCGCCCTCAATTTTAATCGTAGCGCTCTTCATGCCGGCCTCGTCACCGTCCAGCCAGTCCATCAGCGTAACCTTATAGCCGTGCCGTTCACTCCAGCGAGTATACATGCGAAAGAGCATCTGAGCCCAGTCCTGCGCTTCCGTGCCGCCGGCACCCGCGTGGAAGGTTATTATGGCGTTATTGGCGTCATACTCGCCGGTGAGGAGTGTGGAAAGGCGGGTCGTCTCCAGGTCCGACTCAAAGGATTTCCAGCCGGACTCAAGTTCAGGCAGCAGTGAATCATCATCCTCTTCAACCGCCATGTCGATGAGCGTCATCAGATCGTCCCACTTTGTTCTGAGCTGTTTGTACCTGTTGAGCTTGTCCTTAAGCTTCTTTATGTCGCGCTGAACTTTCTGGGAACGCTCCAGATCGCTCCAGAACCCGTCCTGGGAGCTCTCCTCCTCAAGATGCGCAACCTCTCTTTCGGCCTCGTCCAGTTTAAGAGCGCCGCGCAGCATGTCCAGAGCGGGCTTTTTTTCGTTTAATTTGAGTCTGTATTCGTCGAAAACGACAATTGATTCCATATAGGTTTCTCCCTGTATCAGAGTATGCGGGGGATTATCGCTTGCTCCCTTTAGAGCCTTGGCCGCTATAGTGTTTCAGTATGCCCGTATCAATGGAAAAGCTGCGTTCGTCCCGCTCCCGCTCGCGTTTGAGCGCGAGGCGTACCATCTCATCGAGCAGCTCGGAATATGACAGGCCCAGCGGCTGCCAAAGATAAAACGCCAATGAACCGGGAATGGTGTTAATCTCGTTGATATACAGCTCGCCGCTGTCCGAATCCAGAAGAAAGTCTATCCTGGCCACCCCGGCGCAGTCAAGTGCCTTGAAGGCCTCAACGGCCAGCGCGCGGGCCTTTTCCCGCATTTCGGGCGGAATCGGCGCGGGAAGAAGTCTTTTAAGTCCGGTCATGCCTTTTGAAGCTCCGTCTTTCCCCCCCGAAACGTACTTATCCTCGTAGGAAAGTATCATCCCGGAGCTGACGGGTTCCTCGCATTCGGAAGCGCGCGCCTCGTCGGCGTCGCCCAGCACGGCGCAGTTTATTTCGCGCAGGTTAATTATCGCCCGCTCCGCAACCGCGGCGGGGGAGAAGCTGAATGCGTACTCCAAGGCGTCCCGCGCCTCTTCGCGGTTTTCGGCGATGCGGATACCCACGCTGGAGCCCATGTCAAACGGTTTGATAATCGCGGGCCAGCCTGTCTTTCCCTTTATTTCGTCAAGCATCGTTTCCGGATCGGCCGCGAAATCACGGGCGCGCAGCTTCACTCCCGGGAGCACGGGCAGCCCTCCGGCCGCGAAGAGGATCTTCATCGCGTATTTATCCATTCCCAATGCCGAGGCCTCAACATCACAGCCCGCAAACGGCAGACCTATCGTGCGGAAAAATCCCTGCAGCGCACCGTCCTCAACATTGGTGCCGTGAACTGCGGGCAGAGCGGCGTCCAGGGTGTCATATATGTTTTTTCCGAATCGTTTCGGCGGGTACAGCACCAGATCGGCGCGTCCCTCGCGGCCTACGGGAACCACTCGCACGCATTTTTTAAGAAGCGATGGGATATCGGAGTATTCTTCGATTTTTCCCGCGGCCTCGCCGGTCCAAAAAGCACCGTCTCTGGCCATATAAATCGGCACGGGGTCGTATTTGCCGCGGTCAAGATTATTTATCGCCTGTATGCCCGTTATCACCGAAACCTCGTGTTCAACACTGCGTCCTCCGAAGAAGACGCCAAGCTTAATCTTCATCATAACCTCCGAAATCCAGTAATATCAACGTAAAGCCGCGCGCCGGTCAATAATTATCCGGCAGATCGTTTTCAAGCAAAATAACACGCGGTGTGCCCTGCCTGAAGGCGTCGGCAGCGGCAATGGCCTCTTCGAGGGTGTCGCATACCCTGACCGAAGCCTCCGGAAAGCCCGCCAGACGCAGACCGTCCAATATAGGCTGAGTTTGCTTTTCTCCCACGAGAGCCACGAAATCGCAGACACGGGCGGCCTGCTCGCCGAAAACGCGGTTGAGCTCATACTGCCGCTTACCGAGCTCCACCATTCCGGGAGTAACCAGAATATGCAGCCCCTCAAACATTGACAGCGTTTCGAGAGCAGCACCGGCACCCTCCGGGTTTGAGTTAAAAGCGTCGTCTATTATTAGCCTCGGCGGCGCGCCGAGAAGCTGAAGCCTGTGCAGCACGGGGTCGAGGCGGCGGACCTGAGCTGAGATATCGCTCACAGGCACGCCCAGGTATACGGCGGCCGCGACCGCGCCTGTAATATTGAGCACGTTATGGCGCCCGAGAAGCCGGGTGGATAAACGCATCCGCACGCCGTCTGGTCCGGTCACGGTAAACTCCGTGCCCCGGGCGGACGCGGAGATTTCCGAAGCGCGCCAATCGCCGTTTTCGGTTCCGTAGCCGACGGTTGCCGCGTTTTCAACCCGGCGCCCTGCGGCGTAAGCGTTGTCCGCGTTATAAAAGAGTACTCCGTCCCCGGGCAGCGCGTCGGCCAGTTCAAACTTTGTCTTTATAACGTTTTCAATAGTCCCGAAGCTTTCCAGATGCTGAGGGCCTATGGAGGTGATTACGCCGCAGCGAGGCTTAACGATATCGCAGATTTCCCGGATGTCGCCCGGATTGCGCGCGCCCATCTCGCAAATGAATATCTCATGAGTTGCGCGAAGCCGTTCGCGTACGGTTCGAACAACGCCCAGAGTGGTGTTGTAGCTTTCTGGGGTCACGAGCGTCTCATATCCGGCGGTCAGAAGCTTGCCCAGTATAAACTTGACGCTGGTCTTGCCGTAGCTGCCGGTCACGCCTATGACAATGAGGCCCGGCATATCGCGTATTATCCGTTTCGCGTCATTGATAAACCGATTGTTTATCGCTTTCTCCACGGGCCGGTTGATGAAATTGGCGGCCAGCACCGCGTAGGGCGCTGCTAGCGCGATAAAGACCATAACGATGCAAATCTTCGCTCTGCTGCCGGCTTCAAGCGCTCCGATAAGCACGCAAGCCAGACAGATGAGCGCGAGAGTAAAGATAAGACGCTTAACGCGGCCTGTATAAACAAGCGGTTTTTTTGCCTTTTTTGGAAGCCACAGAAGTCCGACGAGTAAAAAAGGAGCCGCGGCAAATACAAAGCCGAAAGAACCGAGTTCCTTAGCGGCAGGTAGGGCAAGCACGACCCATACCGTTTTTATAAGCCACTCGAATATGTTATCCGCCACCCATTTTCTCTGCACGGCCGGCTTATATGAATTGAGCTGAAATATGTGCAGGGAGCGTATAAGGAGCATTGTCATACAAAACAGAAAACAAACGCCCAATATCGCGTAGAAAAGGTCGGATATCATTGACTGCCTCCAAGGAAATATTCCAACACGCGGCCGACATGCTCGGGCCGGTCAAGAAAAGAGTAATGACCCGCGCCGCTGACGGTGACGATTCCCGCGTCAGGTATGAGCTTTTCCATAATACGAGCGTCGGATATGGGCGTTACTGAGTCTTTATCGCCCCATATGAGAAGCGTAGGCTGGGTTATCATCGGCATAATCGTACGAAAGTCCTCGTTAACGAGCTTAACCATCGTTGCGCGCATAAGAGGGGAGGCCGCTTTGTAGTCCGCGCTGCCCCGCTTTTCCCGCAGCCTGTCGAGTGTGCCGGGGAACAGGCGCGTGCCGATGCGCGTTGAGAGCAAAGCCTTCGCGGCTTTGTACAGGCGCAGGCTGAGCTTCTGACCGGGGGTCTTTGCCGGGACGATGCCGGAACTGTCCATGAGAACTATCTTAGGCACCGAAATGCCGCTCGGGCGGGTGACAAGCTTCATTGTTATCCGGCCGCCGTTCGAGTGGCCCAGAAGATAAGCCCGGCTTATTTTCAGCGCGGAGAGAAAATCCAGCACAAAATCCGCGTAATCGTCCGCGCACCAGGGCTCCGGCGGTTCCCGCGTCTGCCCGAAGCCGGGCAGATCGGGTACGATAACCCGCATAATATGTGAAAGACGCGCGGAAAGGGAAGCATAGAGCTCGGCATGGGTACCCCAGCCCTGCAAAATTACCAGCACCTCGCCGCTGCCTTCGTCCGTATAGTTGACGGTGAACCCGCCGACTGAAATCTTCACTTCCGCCTCCGAAACAAATAATGCCTTGCGAACGTCAACCTAATAAAACATTATACACCGGCCGCATGTGTTTTACAACGAAAATGCTGCCGCGCACACGCGGCGGTCCGAAGGGCCGAATTGACAAAATCCGTTACAAAAGCAAGAGCGTGTGATATAATATCAAAGAGGAACCGGTCTGGCAACGTCCGTTGTATCGTTGTATCATAGAAGAGCGGGAGGGGGAGAATATGTCCGGGAAGCTCAGGAATATATTTTTAATAGTTTTCTGCATACTCGTAGTCGCTTGTGCGGCGTATCTCGCTTTTGACTATATAAACAGATATCGGGCCCGTGCGGAGCTCAGCAGCCTTGCAGGCATTGTCGCGCAGGCGCAGGCGCAATCGGAAGCCGAGGCGGAGACAGAGACGGAAGCTGCGGCCGATTCGCCTTCACCTGTTCCGGAGCCGGCAAAGCCGGCGATCGCAGACGAACCTGTCGCGGCGACAGGGCCGATCGAAGCCGTTCGCCCGCCGATTTTGCCGAAGTATCGTACGCTTTATTCACAGAACCGGGATCTTGTCGGATGGCTTAAAATCGAAGGCACCGTAATCGATTATCCCGTCATGCAGACGCCGCAGGAGGAGGATTATTACCTCCACAAAGGATGGAACGGGGAGTATTCGGTATACGGCCTGCTGTACATAGATGAAAAATGCGACGTAGACGAATCCGACAATGTTATTATATACGGCCACAATATGAGAGACGGCTCCATGTTCGGAGACCTTTTGGACTTTGAAAGCCGCAGCTATTGGGAAAAGCACCCCACATTCACGTTTGACACCATATACGAGGAGCGCGAATATGAGATCGTCGCGGTTTTCCGTTCACGAGTGCTGTATAAAAACGAGGAAGGCTTCCGATATTACTCCTTTATCGACGCGTTAAACAAGAAGGAATTCGACTCCTATATAGCCTCGATAAAGGAACTGTCGGTGTTCGATACGGGAATCACGCCCGAGTACGGCGACAGGTTTGTAACGCTGTCTACCTGTGCTTACCATACCGAAAACGGCCGCTTCGTCGTCGTAGCAAGGCAGATAAACCATCGGAATGGCCCGACTGCCGGCGGAAGCCTTGAATGATTTATAACGCGGTGAAAACAGTGAAATACTTCTGCCGTATTCGGCAGACAGATAACCGGAGGATCGCATATGCTTGAAATCATAAACTTTTCGAAGACATACAGGGGAGGCAAAAAGGCGGTAGACAACCTTACCCTTCATGTGGAGCCCGGAGTGATCTACGGCTTTATCGGCCATAACGGCGCGGGTAAAACTACTACTATCCGGGCGGCAGTAGGAGCGCTGGAGTTCGAAGAGGGAGATATTCTGGTAAACGGGATTTCAATAAAAAAAGACCCGATAGCGGCCAAGCGCGTCCTCGCTTATATACCCGACACCCCGGAGCTTTACAACAACCTGACCGGAATCAAATATCTGCGTTTTATCGCCGATGTTTTCGGCGTTACCGAGTCTGAGCGCAGAGAACGGATAGAGCACTATGCGGGCGCTTTTGAAATGACAAAACAACTCGGCGACCCGATTTCCTCATACTCACACGGCATGCGGCAAAAGCTGATCGTTATCTCGGCGCTGCTGCACGAGCCGAAGCTTCTGGTTCTTGACGAGCCCTTTGTCGGCCTGGACCCGAAAGCGGCCTTCACGCTCAAGGGCTTCATGCGCGAGGTTTGCGACAAGGGCGGCGCCATATTCTTTTCCACGCATGTGCTTGACACGGCCGAAAAGCTCTGCGACAGGGTCGCGATAATCAAACAGGGCCGGCTGGTGGCCGAGGGCACTATGGACGAGGTGCGGGGAAACGAAAGCCTTGAGCATGTGTTTTTGGAGTTGACGGACTGATGAATCAGCTTATAAGTATATATTTTGCCAATCAGCTGAAGCTTTCAAAGGGAGACACGAAAAGGACGCGCCGTATTTTGGGCGGCGCGGCTATAGCCGTTTGTTTAATGTTCGGGCTGATCTCCTATAATCTGACCTTCGGCATTTCTTTAAAACAGACGACAGGCAATCTTGAGCCTCTTCCCGTAATAATGGCCGGGGCGTCTTCGCTCCTGGCGCTTTTTTCCGCGATATATTCCGCTAAGAGCCTAATTTTCGCGTACAAAGACAGGGACATGCTGGCGGCATTGCCTTTGCCCCGTGCAAAGGTTGTGCTTTCCCGCGTTTTGATTTTATACATTTACGAGCTTATATACACATTCGCTATAATGCTGCCCTGCCTGGGAGTATGCGCCGCGCTGACCAGGCCGGGATTTACCTTCTGGCTGACCGCCATCCCCGGCTGCATTATGCTCCCGGTCTTGCCGCTTGTCATCGGCTGCGCGCTGGGAGCCGTCGGGGCCGTTCTCACCTCCGGGTCGCGTGCTATGGGCGCGATGCGCTATGTGCTGATAACCGTTTTCGCACTCGGTTTAATGGCGGTGTCGTTTTCTTCCTCCTTTTCAACCGGGGAAAACGGACTTCTGGGCGCGCAGCCCTTAGCTCTCATAGGCAGAGCGTCGTCGGCAATGAGAAGATACTGGCCGCCCCTGGCATGGTTTTCCGATGCGGTCTGGAAATATCCGATAAGGCTGCTTTTACTTGCCGCGGTGTCCGTTGCGGGCCTTTTTGCCTTTACCTCTGTTGCCGGGAAATACGACGGCCTGGTTGCCGACAGGGTAGCCTCGGTCAAATCCCGGGGCAGCGCCCGTCTCGGGCGGGGAAAAGCGCGCGGCGTACTGCGTGCTCTGCTTGTTAAGGAGTTCGCCACATATACGGGAGCGCCCCTGTATGTCTTCAACACGGCGTTCGGTCTGCTGCTTATGCTTATCGCTTCGGGCGCCTTCCTTATCTACGGAGATAAAGTAATCTCGGTATTGGTACAGACGCCGGGTGGAGCCGAAGCGCTCATACCCGCTTTGCCGCTTGCGCTTGGCCTTTTTGCCGTGCTCAGCTGTACCTCGGCCTGTTCGGTGTCCATGGAAGGGTCGCGTCTGTGGATATCCCGCATGCTGCCGGTATCCCGCATGATGATCTTCACGGCAAAGATGGGCGTCAACTTCATATTATCCGCTTCCGCGTCGCTGATATCGTCGATCATGATAGCCGCAAAGCTCGGTGCGGACGGAGAGTTTCTTTTTTGGCTTATAGTCACACCGCTTGTCTACAGCGCGTTTACGTCGGCTTTCGGACTTTTCATAAACCTGCGCCATCCTAAGCTTGACTGGACAAATGAAGCGGCCGTGGTAAAACAAAGCGCTGCCGTTTTGCTTGCCATGCTCGGTGGCTTTTTGGTAACGCTTCTTCCCCTGGGCCTGCAGAGCGCGTTCGGAGGCTTTATTGTCCTGCGCCTTGCCACTGTCATCATTGCGATCTTCACGACTCTGCTCCTTATGTGGATGAAACGGCGCGGCGCCGCGCTCTACGACAGGCTGTGAAAATGATTTCGGGAGTGATCATTTGCGGGCAATCCTTATAATCGACTGCGGCGGGCGCGGCGCTGAGCTCACGGCAAAACGCGTGCGTGAGCTCGGCGTCTGGAGCGTTGTTGAACGGGACGTATCCGAATCGCGCATACGCGAACTGGAGCCTGCCGGTATTATAGTGGTCGGAGGGGAAGACGGTGTTTTGCCGAACCCCTCCGTACTGTCGCTCGGCATACCGGTGCTGGGCATAGGCTGCCGCCTCGGCGCGCGAAAAGCCTCCGTCCCCGTCTCCAGATCGGAGCTCAGGGCGGACAGGTCTTCCGCGCTTTTTAATGGTTTGGGACGACTTATCGTAACGGCCGAACGCGCGCTGGAAGCTCCGCCTGAAGGCTTCAGAACAACGGCGTTTTTCGCGGACGGCCCCGTTGCCGCTTTTGAAGACGCCGTAAGGCGCATATACGGAGTTCAGTTTCATCCGGCGGCATATCCCTCCGAATCCGGGACGGATGTTCTGAGTAATTTCGTCATCCGCGTGTGCAACGCGGACACCGGCTGGTCGCCGGACGCCTATCTTCGCGCGCGCGTTGCCGAAATCCGCCGCAGGGTGGGTGATGCGCGTGTTTTCCTGCCCGTTACGGGTGATGCCGCATCCGGAGTGTGTGCCGTCCTCCTTTCAAAAATCCTGCCCGGCCGCGTGTATTGCGCGGCCGCGGATACGGGAATTCTCAGCGACCCCGATACGGAGTCCGCGCTCTCTGACCTTTTATCCTTCGGGCTTCGGGTGTCAGCGGCGGATGCCGAGGAATCCGCGATGTCCGGATTATCGGGTCTTACGGACAGAGCGGAAAAACTGGCCGCGGTACGGCACGCCTCGCTTCAGGCTTTGGCGCGGGCCGCGTCGGAAATACCCGGCCCTTTACTGCTGGGGAGAAGCTCGCTTTATCCGGAGGAAGACGCGCAATCACAAGGACTCACCGAGCTTTACGGGTTTTCGGACGTCATTTCACCGCTTGACGGACTCTTTCGCGAAGAAGCGCTCCGTCTCGGCCTGATTCTCGGAATGCCTCGTTCTTTTCTCAGGCGTCAGAGGCTTGCGCCCGGAGCCGCCGCGCGGATCATCGGAGAGGTAAACTATGAAAAAGCCGCCATGCTGCGTGCCGCCGACAGGATATTCCGTGATGAGGTCGAGCGGGGCCGGGTGAGACCCGCGCGGTATTTCGCGGTGCTCACGGATATGCGCGTGACTCGGGGTGCTGTCGTTGTTCTGCGAGCCGTTGACGCCGAGGGCAGCGTTTCCCCCTATTCGCGGCTTCCGCACAGAGTTCTGGAGCGGGCTTCGGCGAGAATAAAAAGCGAGGTTCCGGGCATAGGCAGGGTGTTGTACGACATTACGGACACGCCGGCCGAACCCGATTGGTAATAAGCGTCCCGAAAAACCTGTGTAATAGTTCCGGCCGGAGGCGAGGAGATACAAGCGTGAAAAAGATACTTGTCATCGGGGGATCATACTTTATGGGCAGGGTGTTTGTCATACTTGCCTCGCGCACGGGGGAGTTTGATATAACCGTCGTAAACCGCGGGCGCTTCAAGCTCAATCTCGAGCGCGTCAGCCAGATACATTTCGACCGCCACGACACGGATTCCGTAAGGAATATGCTGCCTGACACCGAGTATGACGCGGTTGTGGATTTCTGCGCCTACGAGCCCGGAGACATATCTTCCTTTGTTGGGAATATTCCCAGAGCGCCCCGTCAGTATATATACATCAGCACATGCAGCGTATATGATGTGGCAGCGATACCGCCCATAACGGAGGAATCGCCCGTCGGCGGACAATACGGAAACGATCAGATGTCGAGCTACGCGGCGAAAAAGCAGCTGCTTGAGACGGAGCTTATGCAGGCGTGCGCGTTAAAAGGCATCCGGCCGACCATACTGCGCCCCACGATGATTTACGGACCCTTAAACTACGCCCCGCGTGAGCCCTGGTTTTTTAATGCGATTTTGCAGGATCAGGCCATACCGGTCCCGGATTTCGCCAAGGCAAAGTTTAACTTCGTGTATGTAAAAGACACTGCGGCTTTTCTGATGGCAGTCGCGGGAAACCCGGATACCTACGATCAGATCTATAATCTTGCCGCGCCGGAGGAGATGGATTACGCTTCGTTTATATCGGAGCTTGAATCCTGCGCCGGCGGTCCTTTGAAGAAAACCGTTCTTTCCCGCCGTCTGGCCGCGGACCGGGGTATAAGCTTTCCTTTTCCGACGGATCTGGACGAGGTTTACGACGGCTCGAAAATTACCCGCGCCACGGGCCTGCGGTATACGCCTTTTTCAAAGGCGTTTCGGGAAACATATGATATATATATGAGCGCTTATCAAAAGTGACGGGCGAAAAACAGATCCGGAGCCGAGTACATGGGCTCCGGATCTTTGCTTAACAAAACTCCGGTTCTTCGACAAGTTACGGCGACAGGCAGAAGCCTGTCGCCGAGCCGTCCTCGTCCCCTTGGCTCTCTATGGCGAGGGAGCTGTCAGCACATCTGACTGAGGATTGCCGTCTCCCCGTCGCACCCGCTCTCTCTTGCATGCCTGTTTCACGCGCATGTATCGCGGGTGTGTGTTGCACGGGTGTGTTGTGCGGGTGCAATGTGCGGATGCAATACGCCGATACATGTGTGTGCATTATGCGCTCGGGTCCGCGTGCACAGGAAAAAAATTTTTCGTCAGCAATCTTATCCCGGAGCTTGGGGTTATAAATAAAAGCTGTGCGCGCCTATGTCGGCTACAAATGCGCGGTTTTCGGTTATCCAGAAGCTTGTGGCGGAATCCGGGTTAAGAAAGAAAAGGGCTTCGCTCACAACCACCGCACCGTCCAGCACAAGCTTCGCGGCAATGACGGCGCTCTTTGTCGGCTCGTTATAGACCGTTCCGTTGGCAACGGGTGAAAACTGCACGCCTCCGGCCGTATCAAAAATAACATCTTTAATGGTTGAGGGAAAGTCCGGACAGGCTACACGGTTGAGCACAACGTTTCCCACGGCTATCTGACCTGACAGCGGCTCTCCCGAAGACTCGGAGGAGATTATGCGCGACAGCCACAGCAGATCCTCGGAATTATAGTATTTGTCGCCGCTTGTTATCGGTTTTATGCCGCCGCTGACCGAAACGATTCGTGAAGCGGCGCTCCACGCGATATTCGTGCCGAAGCATTCGGAAAGCACGCGAACCGGCAGGTGAATCCGTCCGTTTTTTATTAGAACGCCGTTTTTCATCCAGAGGTATCTTCCGTTTGCCACGACATAGTTATTGTATACGCAAACCGATATGTCCAGGCCGTCACAGGAAACGGAAGCGGTACGTGTCTTGTCGTCCCAGTCGATTCTGCAATCGGCTGACATTGCCGTACAAAATGCACGCAGCGGCACGTAGGTATTTCCGCCGAGGGCATATGTGCCGGTGTCGGATACCAGCTCGGTATCGTTTATTATTACACGGATGTCTCCGGCGGCCGCTGCCCGAAAAGATAAAATAAAAGCTGACAGAATGAGGACGGGTAGAATAAAAGATAGTCGCTTCACAGAGGTCACCTCCTATGCGGGGATTATAGCAATAAAAATAAAAAGGGTGCAATGGAAATGCGTGCCAACACAGAAGGCGTACCGGGTGCCTATAAAAACAATACGGGGAGAGCGAGAGCTCTCCCCGAGTCGTATGTACTCCGCGTAAGGCGGTGTTATTTGGTCTGCCGCCCTCGGCATTAGCGGAGGGCGGGCAGTAGTGCGGAACACCCTCTCACGAAGAAACCGGCATATCTTTTCTTCGCTCGTTATAAGTGTAGCACCGGTGTTTAAAGCATTATGTCGAAACGGTAAGCCGCGCCCAATCGATCGGCGGAATTTTTTCCGGCGCGATGCCGAAGTGCTCGTACAGAGCGCCCGGAATATCCTGAGCAGCCAGCTCGGTGCGCCGCTCTCCGCCTGAGTCGCGCACGGTCAAACGATTGTTAAAGAGTGAAACCCGCCCGTCTTCAATAGCGCGGGCGCACATCACGCACATTGCGAAACCGGAGGTCGGATGCCGCGAGGTATAAAAATTACCCACTTCGAAATCCTCGGGGACCGAGCGACCGTCGGCAAAGCCGAGCATGTCGGAAAATTCGCCGCCGCGTGATATTTGAATGCTCCATCCGCCCTCGATACGCATCAGGCGGTAATCCGCGCCGCCGCGCCTTTGCACCAGCTCGGGCTCAAGCAGCAGAGGCTGTTCAAAAACATCACCGCCGAAACCTACGTCGGCGACCCATGTTTCGCCGCCCAGCCGAACAAGATTTATGCGGTGCAGCATGGGACCGAAGCCTACATTCGGGCGCGCCACGCGCGCGATGCGGCCTTCGGCGTCAAACCCCATGGCGAGAAGAGCGTCGCAAAGCAGCGAGTTCATTTCAAAGCAAAAGCCGCCCCGCTTGTCCGTGACAAGCTTGCGAAAAAGGTCTTCCGGGGCAAGGGATATGCCAAGGCCGGCAAAGACATTGAGGTTTTCAAATGGAATGGAACGCAGGTGAGCCAGATGAACAGCAAAGAGAATATCTTTATCGGAACCGGCAGGGGTATAACCAATGCGAAGCAGATAATCGTTCAGGTTAAAATTCATATATTCATCCTCCGGGGGGATTTTATCACCGGAAGACCCGCACCGTCAAGGCGGAGTTCGAATAGAATGCTTTGTGCCGGGCGCCGGTGTCTGTTAGCGTATCCCGCGAACTCCACGGCACCCTGAAAACATTCGCGGGGAAAACCCCGCCGCAAAAGGAGTGCAGCGATATGATGGGACGGCGCAGGTTCGCCGTGATCGGGGGAGATATGCGGCTTGTAAGGCTGGCAGGTATGCTGGCCGAACTTGGTCACGAGGTGATTCTGTATGCCTGTGAAAAAGCGCCGCAGCCGAATAATACAACAATGGCCAAAACTCTGCGTGAAGCAGCCGCGGGCGCGGACTGTGCCGTATTGCCGCTTCCGCTGAGCGCAAAAGAGGGCGTACTTAACGCGCCCTTCTCCCAAAAGGAGTTTACGCTCGAGGAGATATTCGCCGGTCTGGAGGTTGTGCCGCTTGTCTGCGCGGGACGGGTCGGGGCGGCGGATTGGGAACTGGCAGCACGGCTCAATGTGCGGCTTATAGACTATTATGAAAGGGAAGAGCTGCTTGTCACAAACGCGGAGCTGACGGCGGAGGCGGCGGTGATGCTGCTTTTGCAGGAAACGCCGGGCGCGCTCTGCGGCGAGCGTGTGCTGGTTATCGGATTCGGGCGTATCGGAAAACTGATCTCGCTTCGCCTGCGCGCCATGGGCGCGCGTGTGACCTCGTCGGCCCGCAAGCCGGAAGACTTTGCATGGATGCGGGCGCTTGGTCTGGAAGTTCTTGATACCCGACAGCTGAAGGGTCGTCTCGGAGGCTTCGGCGTTATTGTCAACACCGCTCCCGCGCAGATTCTGACCGAGGAACTGCTGGCGTCGCTGGACCCGGAGTGCCTGGTGCTTGATCTGGCATCAAAACCCGGAGGTGTCGATTTCGCGGCTGCCGCGATGCTCGGGGTTCGTGCGATCTGGGCTTTGTCTCTCCCCGGAGAGACGGCTCCCGAGGCTGCGGGAGCTGCAATACGTGACGCGGTGCTTGGGATAATGGAAAAAAGGGAGGCTTAAAAAATGAGAGCCGTTTTGGGTTTTGCGCTATGCGGCTCCTTCTGTACATTCGAAAAAGCCCTGGAAGCCTTGCGAAAGCTTGCTGCGGAATATAAGGTCATACCGATAATGTCGGAAAACGCGGCAGCACTTGATACCCGCTTCGGCAAAGCCGAGGATTTCATAAGCGAAATCACATCAGTATGCGCCTGTCCGCCGCTGACCACGCTTGTTCAGGTTGAGCCCATAGGACCGGGGAACATGCTAGACGCGCTGGTCGTGGCTCCGTGTACGGGAAATACTCTTGCAAAGCTTGCCGGCGGGATTGCCGATACATCGGTAACCATGGCGGTCAAATCGCAGCTTCGCAACGGCAGACCGGTGGTGCTTGCGGTATCTACAAACGACGGGTTGGCGGCAGCCGCCGTGAACATAGGCACGCTCCTGGCGAGAAAACACATATATTTCGTCCCCTTCGGGCAGGACGATCCGGAAGGAAAACCGACTTCACTGGTGGCGGATATGACTCTCCTGCCGGCGGCTGTAAAGGAGGCACTTGCCGGGCGGCAGCTTCAGCCGCTGCTGCTTGGCCCGAAATAGACATCCGGGAGGCGCATATGCCTCCCGGATAAGATACCGAGTCCGATAAACCGCGTACCGAAGCGGCGCGGTCAGCCGCCGTTCATAACGAGTACCGGCTTTAATACTTTGCCGGCGAGCATATCGGCGCAAGCCTTGTTTATATCCTCAAAGTCGTAGAAAGTGATAAGCCTGTCAAAGGGAAACCGCCCCTGCCGGTAATAATCGAGCAGCTTGGGTATAAACACCTGCGGTACGGAACACCCTTCAACCAGACCGACCAGTGTTTTTCCGAGTCCCATAAGCTCGCTTTCACCATGGAATGTAACGTCCGGTGTGCTGCCCAGCATAACGCAGATACCCAGCGCGCGAACGGCGTTAAGCGAGCGGCGGACACAGTCCGCGTTGCCGGAACAGTCAATCGCGTAATCCGGTCCGAGCCCACGCGTCATGCGTTTGGCCTCCGAGACCACGTCCGGTGTCTCGGCCGGGTTTATGATCTGCGTTGCGCCCAGCTCCAGCGCCAGCTCGAGCCGGGACTGCACGATGTCAACGCCGATAATTTCCCGGCATCCGGCAGCTTTAGCCGCCATAACTGCCGAAAGCCCGACGACGCCGCAGCCGGTAACCATAAGCGTGCTGGCGGCGGAGGGGTGAAGATAATTGAACACGGCGCCGGCGCCTGTCTGCACACCGCAGCCGAGCGGGGCTGCTATACGCGCGTCCATATCCCCGGGAATCGGGTACAGGTTGTTTTTATGCACAACAGCGTGCGTGGCAAAGGCAGACTGCCCGAAAAATGAAGAGAGCTCCCGCCCGTTCTTCGAAAGCCTTTTTGTGCCGTCGAAATTAACCCCGCCGAAATTCAGCTCTCTGTTCCTTTCACAGCCGTAAGGCCGCCCGGTGCGGCAGCACTCGCATTCACCGCACCAGCTGTAGGAAAAACCGACCCTGTCGCCGGGAACGAACCCGGTTACTCCCTCTCCCGTACTCAGTACGGTTCCGCAGCCCTCGTGGCCGAAAACGGCGGGCAGGGGAGTCGGAAACAGCATCTCGCGCGCTGCGGCGTCGGTGTGGCAAAAACCGCAGGCGGAAACCTCGAGGAGAACCTCGTCCCGTTGCGGCGGAGCCAGATCAACATCCTCGATCGTGAAAGGACCGCCCTTGTCATATACTACAGCAGCCTTTATCTTCATGTTAATACCAGCCTCGCTATATAAGATGCGCCGTAACCCGGCGGCGCGCTGTAACCGGGCGGAGACTTAAGCCGGCGGAGATTTGAGCCGGTCGGACGACCCCCTAAAAGCCGAGATTGATACCCCCCGTAAGCTTGCTCATTTGCTCTGCCTGCGCGGTCTCCGCCTGCCTGAACGCGGAGTTTACGGCCGCGACGATCATGTCCTCGAGCATCTCCACGTCATCGGGATCGACGGCTTCCGGTTGGATTTTAAGTGCGATTAGCTCGCGGCTTCCGTTTATCCTTGCGGTCACCGCGCCGCCGCCCGCTGTGGCCTCATATTCCTTTTGTTCGAGCTCCTCCTGCATTTTGAGCATGTCCTGCTGCATTTTCTGGGCCTGCCGCATCATGTTCATATTCATTCCGCCCCCGAGGGAGCCGCCGCGAAACGCGCCTTTTGCCATAATCATTAACCTCCGGTGCGCGCAGTGCGCTTAATTTCAGTCTTGAACCTGTATATTCATTAAATATTGCAATAAGTATTATGCCGGGTATCTATTCTATCGTTACATTATCAAAAGCCATGAGTTTGTCAAGCCTGTCATGCCGTGCCTGATCATCGCCCGCGGCCTCCTGCACAGTGACGATTACGCTGCCTGAGCACAGAGCTTCGGCTGCGGATTTTAAAGAAAGCTTAACCGCGGCGGTGTCTGTTAAAACCATGGCAAACGGGCTTTTTACATAAACGTTCAGCCGTCCCGGAAGGATTTCGGCCGACGCATGGGCGCTGTCCGAGAGCAGACGCAGGATATGCTCGTCTATACCCGGACGGGCTTTGTCAAGTATTGCCTGCCAATTCACATCTTTTAGCGCGCTTTTTTCCGGAACCGGAGAGAGCGCCGCTTCAGGTTCGCGCGTCGGCTCGGACGGATATTCCGCCGTCGGTGTCCGGGCCGGAACGGGATCGGGCATGGCAGCGGCGGCAGGCGCAGAAGGCTCGGCCGTTGGTTTATGTACAATCGCAGCCGGGAGCTCGGCGGGTTTTACAATCACGGGTTCGGATCTCACCGAATCGGAGCCGGAAAGCCGCAGTAAGCAAATCTCGGCGGCGAGCTTTCTGTCGGGAGAGCGATCCAGAGAAGCGATGCAGTCCTGAAGGCCTTCAAGTGACCTGAGCAGCCGCTCCGTTTCCATCGAGCCTGCTCTTGCGTCGAGCGCGGCGGCTGAAAACGAGCCGGAAAGAAGCGCGCCGCCCGGTGCTATAATATTTATCAGAAGGTCGCGCACCAGCGTGGAAAGCTGCTCTAAAAGTGAAGAAACGTCCTTGCCGGAAGAATGAAGAGCTTCGACATAGCCTATAACGGCCGCGGAATCACCCTTGGCGAGTGCGTCGAAAAGTGAGCAGATCTCATCGTTTTCGGCGGCGCCCACGGCTGAGAGCACTCTTTGACGGTCAATTTCACCGCCGGTTGAGCACTGGTCGAGAAGAGAAAGAGCGTCGCGCATGGACCCGTCCGCAAGCCGCGCGAGAAGCTCGGCCGCGTCGGCGGCAAGAGTCATGCCTTCCTCGCGCGCAACTCTCATCAGGCGGTCGACTATGACGGCGGGGTTTATCCGGCGGAAGGAATAGCGCTGGCATCGCGAAAGGATCGTAGCCGGTACCTTGTGCAGCTCGGTGGTTGCAAGAATAAAAACGAGATGCTCGGGAGGTTCCTCAAGTATCTTTAAAAGAGCGTTGAAAGCGGATCCGGACAGCATATGTACCTCGTCGATAATATATACTCTCCGTTTTAACGCGGCGGGAGCGTAGATGGCTTCGTCACGCAGGGAGCGGACGTTTTCCACGCCGTTGTTTGAAGCCGCGTCCATTTCGGTAACATCCAGGACTGCTCCGCTGTCTATGCCGGTGCAGGCGGAACAGCTGTTGCAGGGATTGCCCGCGACAGGATTGAGACAGTTAACGGCCTTCGCGAGCAGCTTGGCGCATGTTGTCTTTCCCGTCCCGCGCGTACCGGTAAAAAGATACGCGTGGGAAAAGCGCCCGGTTTCCACCTGACGCTTTAAAGTCTCCGTGATATGTTCCTGGCCGACTACATCATCAAAGGTGACGGGCCGCCATTTCCTGTATAAGGCTCGATACACGATACTTATCACCTCGACGGCCGCGCCGGGACGCGCGGCAGGATCGCACACCGGCCTTTGGGGTGCGCGATATGTCCGGTACCTTCGCAGCCTGCTCGAAAACGGCTTCCTCGCGGCACACGAATGACACCGCTTAATGCTGCTCGGTCTCCCGCCTGACATGGTTCACGGGCATCCGTTGCGCAAGACCGTTTCGTCAACACCACTTACGAAGGGCAGTCGACACATCGCGAGACCGGGGGCCGGAATTCATCCCTGCTGTAGCGGGTTGCAGGTACAGGGCACCGCTGACTCCCCGACTAGTGCGATCCTGCCCCGCGTCTCGAACAGCGGCAGGATGTGTTCTTAATCTTGATTCTTTCCATCACCGCGGATGCTCCGCGGAGGACATGGTTATTATATCTTAACCGCGGGTTTTTATCAACACAATTATTGGATCGCGCTTTTAGCGCACGAGCGCTCTTGACCCGGTGAACAAAACGGAATATTATGATAAAATGAAAAGCCGGAGGAATTTTTTCCCGCCGACCGGCGCGGACCGGAACCTAACCGCTTTGGAGGTCATATATGGACAGCAGATTTGAATTCGCTTTTTTGGGCGCGGGCAGCATGGGCGGCGCAATCGCCGCGGCGGCCTGTAAAGCGGCAGGAGCTCATCGGGTCGCTGTATCCGACCCGAACGGAGACACGACTACCCGGATAACACAAAGCCTCGGCTGCGCGGCGCTTTCCTCCAACACCGAGGCCGCTGAAAACGCGAGGTTTGTGCTGCTGTGCGTCAAGCCGCAGGCAGCGGCCTGCGTACTCGGCGAGATAGCTCCGGTTCTGGCCGAAAGAGAAAAGGCGCAAAGACCCGCGATTCTGGTGTCCATTGCCGCGGGCCTCGAAATTAAGTCTATAAGAGAGCTTACTTCGCCGACGCAGCCGATAATCAGGCTTATGCCGAACAATCCCGTGTTGATCGGGCGGGGCATGGTGTTAACGGCAGATGACGGCGTCGTCTCCCGCGAGGACGCGGCGGCTTTAAAACCGCTGCTCGATTGCTGCGGGACAAGCATCGCCATACCCGAAAAACTGATGGACGCGGGTACGGCCGCGGCAAGCTGCAGCCCCGCCTTCGTTTACATGTTCATCGAGGCGCTGGCCGACGGCGGGGTCAGAGCGGGCCTCTCGCGCCCGCAGGCCCTGGAACTTGCGGCCGCCGCGGTGGAGGGAAGCGCCGCCATGGTAAGACAAAGCGGACTGTGCCCCGCGCAGCTCAAGGATATGGTCTGTTCGCCCGCGGGCTCTACGATCGAAGGCGTTGCGGCTCTTGAGCGAGCGGGCTTTCGAAGCTCGGTGATTGAGGCGGTTACGGCTTCTTACGCACAAAATGCGAAACTCGGGAAATAAATATTACGGTAAAAGAGCTTTATGCTTTTCGACGCGGTCAATAATAAGACTTAAAAAGGGGTATACGGTTGAAGGAATACTTAGCTGCTGCCGATGCAGTGCTTGATGCATTTAGCAGCAACGAAAACGGGCTCGACTCCCGCGAGGCCTCAAAGCGCCTTGCTGAAAACGGGCCAAATAAGTTAAAGGAAGCCAAAAAAACATCTCTCATCGTAAGATTTCTCCATGAACTGGCAAATCCGATGATAATTATTCTTCTCGCCGCGGCCGCAATATCGGCGGCTACGTCGATATATTCCGGCGAGCCGTTTACGGACGTAATCATAATATTGGCCGTAGTTATTATTAACGCCGTGCTGGGCATGGTGCAGGAGAGCAAGGCAGAAAAAGCGATCGAGGCGCTGCAGGCTATCGCGGCTGCCACTTCAAAGGTCGTCCGTGACGGCCGCGTGCGCATCATAAAGAGCGAGGAGCTTGTAACGGGCGACGTAATACTGCTGGAAGCGGGCGACGCCGTCCCCGCCGATGCCAGGATATTGGAAAGCGCCAGCCTCAAGATCGAGGAAGCCGCACTGACGGGGGAATCGGTTCCCGTAGACAAGCAGACGGCGCCGATCGAACTGGGCGGCAGCAAGGACATACCGCTCGGGGACAGGGCAAATATGGCCTATATGGGCAGTACCGTGGTTTACGGCCGCGGGCGCGCGGTGGTCACGGCAACCGGAATGAACACGGAAGTGGGGAAAATCGCCGGAGTTCTTGCCATGTCCGAGGAGGGCGAAACGCCGCTTCAGCGCAAGCTCAGCCAGCTCAGCCGCATGTTGAGCTTTCTTGTAATAGGCATCTGTGCCGTGGTGTTCATTATCGATATTCTGCAGGCGTATCCGGATATAACCGGCGCCGCGATGCTCGACACTTTTATGATAGCCGTCAGCCTCGCAGTCGCTGCAATACCGGAGGGCCTTGCCGCTGTTGTCACCATAGTGCTGTCCATAGGTGTCACGAAAATGTCAAAACGCAGCGCGATCGTACGCCGCCTCACCGCGGTTGAAACGCTCGGCTGCACGCAGATAATATGCTCAGACAAGACCGGCACTCTAACGCAAAATAAAATGACGGTTGTGGAATACGCGGGCGCGGATAAAAAAAAGCTGGCCGCCGCTATGTCGCTTTGCAGCGACAGTGAGCCTGACGAAACGGGCAGCGCGATCGGCGAACCGACGGAAAGCGCTCTTGTCAATTACGCGGCCTCGCTCGGACTTGGAAAGCCGGAACTGAAAGAGAAGCTGCCCCGTATAGGCGAAGCCCCCTTTGACTCGGTGCGCAAGATGATGTCCACGGTCCACAAAGCAGCCGACGGAACTGTCATACAGTTTACAAAGGGAGCGCCGGATGAGGTTTTAAAGGCCTGCACACATGCGCTGACCGAAAAAGGCATAACGGAGCTCACTGCTCAAATCAGAGAAAGCATCGTCGCGGACAATAAGAACATGGCGGACAGGGCGCTTCGCGTACTCTGCGCCGCGCAAAGGCTCTGGGAAGCGCCGCCCGAGTCTTATGAAGCGGGATACCTTGAGAAAAATCTGTGCTATATCGGCCTTTGCGGCATGATCGATCCTGTCCGGCCGGAGGTAATAAAGGCCATAGACGACTGCCGCGAAGCGGGTATAAGAACGATAATGATAACGGGTGACCATAAAGATACCGCCGTTGCGATCGCGGGTGAGCTGGGAATCATAAAAGACGCCTCGGAGGCGATTTCGGGCTTTGAGCTAAACGACATAGCAGACGATGAGCTGCCGGATAAAATCGAGCTGTACTCGGTATATGCCCGTGTCCAGCCCGAGCACAAAGTCCGTATAGTTAAGGCCTGGCAGGCAAAAGGAAAAGTTACCGCGATGACGGGAGACGGGGTGAACGACGCGCCGTCTATCAAAAACGCCGACATAGGCATCGGCATGGGCATCACCGGAACAGACGTAACGAAAAACGTGGCCGATATAGTTCTCGCCGACGACAACTTCGCGACCATAGTAGCCGCCGTTGCTGAAGGCCGGCGCATTTACGCGAATATACAAAAAGTGATTCAATATCTGCTGGCCTCAAATCTGGCCGAGGTTCTTGCAATATTCGCCGCCACCCTGCTGGGCTTCACCATACTCAGGCCGGTTCACCTGCTTTGGATAAATCTCATCACCGACAGTTTTCCGGGGCTCGCGCTCGGTATGGAAGAAGCCGAGCCGGACAGCATGTCTCGCCCTCCCCGAGACCCGCGGGAGGGAGTGTTATCGGGCGGCATTGGAATTGATGTAGCTGTTCAGGGACTGTTTACCACACTGATCACGATAGCGGCCTATTTTACGGGTCACTTTTTCGAGTCAGGCCTCTGGGAGATAGCCGAAAGTCCCGACGGCATGACAATGGCGTTTCTCACGCTCTCGCTGGCTGAGATATTTCACTCGTTCAACATGCGTTCGCGCAGGAACTCGATTTTTAAGCTCCCCGGAGTTAACAAGTATCTTTTAGGCGCGATGCTCCTTTCGCTTATAATGACGATTGCGGTTATATATGTGCCCTTTTTGTCCTCCGCGTTTGGATTTGAGCCGGTTTCCGGCGCGGAGTTCGCGATCTCGGTCGGGCTTGCGCTGACGATAATTCCTTTTGTGGAGCTGATAAAGCTTCTGCAGCGCTGGAACATGAGAAGAAAATAATGTATAATATCGTTTGAAACCGGCGAACCTGCAGGAAGAGGTAAAGACACCCTGACCGATCCGTATTCCGCGGATCGCCGCGCCCGCCGGTCATGAATAACCGCTGTGCGGAAAAAAGATTGGTAAAAAACATATGACAATTGGTTTCGCTGATTTTTTACGGCAGCTTGTTTCAAACCCTGTCCTGGCGGTCACGGTACTGCTGACACTGGGCGTCATATTGGTAAACGGCTGGACGGACGCACCAAACGCTATAGCGACGTGCGTTTCCACCCGTTCGATGAAGGCATCAAGCGCCATCCTCATGGCGGCCGTATTCAATTTTCTCGGCGTTGTCATTATGACTCTCGTCAACTCAAAAGTCGCTGAAACCATATACAATATGGTGGATTTCGGGGGCAACTCCTCCGACGCTATCGTAGCGCTTTGCGCCGCGCTTTTTGCCATTGTCGTGTGGGCAACGGCGGCGTGGCGCTTCGGAATACCCACGAGCGAGAGCCACGCGCTCATCGCCGGGCTCTCCGGCGCGGCTATAGCCCTGCAGGGCAGCTTTTCCGGTATAAATCCCATGGAGTGGCTAAAGGTCATTATCGGTCTTGTGCTGTCAACGGGTCTCGGTTTCGCTTCGGGCTTTGGCGCTTCCCGGCTGATAGAAGCTATCTGCTGCCGCATGGACAGGCCGAAGACCATACCGTTTTTCAGGAATGCTCAAAGATTCGGCGGCGCTGCCATGGCATTTATGCACGGAGCGCAGGACGGTCAGAAATTTATGAGCGTCTTCATGCTGGGCATATTTCTTACGGCCGGAAAGTCGGATGTTACCTCATTTGCGATACCGATATGGCTTATGATACTTTGTTCGGCGGTAATGGCCCTGGGAACCTCGATCGGAGGATACAGAATCATTAAGTCCGTCGGTATGGATATGGTCAAGCTGCAGACTTATCAGGGATTCGCGGCAGACACAGGCGCGGCCGCCTGTCTGCTTTTGTCATCGCTTACGGGCATACCCGTAAGCACTACCCACACAAAGACCACTGCTATAATGGGAGTCGGAGCCTCAAAGCGATTATCCGCGGTTAACTGGAACATAGTCAAGGAAATGGTTCTGGCATGGGTACTGACATTCCCGGGCTGCGGCCTTCTGGGTTTTTTAATGGCGAAGCTGTTTATCCTTATACTGTAGGGGGAAACCTTAATGAACAGATCGAAGAAAAAGAACTCGGACTATTTCGGCGGCTTTTGCCTGAGCGCCGGATACGCCACAAGAGCGGCGGAATTCCTTCATGAGACTCTTTCGTCCTTTTCGCACGAGGATTTTAAAAAGTACGTTGACGAGATGCACGAAATTGAGCACGCCGCCGACGCCAATATGCATGAAATGATGCGCTTTCTGGCTCATGAGTTCATGCCCCCGGTCGAGCGCGAGGATATTGTCGCGCTGGCGCAGGAGCTTGACAATGTCGTCGACGCGATCGACGACATAATGCGCAGGATATATATGTTTGATGTATCGGAGCTGCGGCCCGGCGTACTTGATTTTACCGATCTTATCATCCGCTGCTGCAGAACGCTTGAAGAGGCGGTAACGGAGTTTCGCAATTTCAAGACTTCAAAGACCATACACGATAAGCTCGTGGCCGTGAACACGCTCGAAAGCGATGGGGACGCTTTACACTCCGAGTGCATACGCAGGCTCTTCATCGAAAAGGTCGATGCCCGCTCCACGCTGATATGGATGATGTTATTCGATGACTTTGAGATGTGTCTTGACGCTTGCGAGGACGCAGCAGAGGTCATATCAAGCGTTATTATGAAAAACAGCTGAATTCGAAGAAAGCGGCGATACGGACGCGAAAAGACGATATAACGGGCAGGGCAGGCGCAGACTAGCCGTCCCTGCCGTTTGTTTCGGCTCGCGGACAAAACAGCTCCGCGGCGGCTAAGGTTAAGCGCATTGCCCGGAACCTTTGCCGGCCGGGTGCGTCAGATAGTCAGACAGATAAATAATCCGTGAGCTCAGGCTTTGCGCGCAGGCTCCGGACTTGATGATCAGGAGGGTTATGGTGAAAAAGGCGGTATTGTTTTTAATAACGTTAACGCTGACGATTGCGCTCGGCGGCTGCGGCAAGGGAGATGCCGCCGAAGATGTGACCTTCAGCGCGACGGTGCTTGAGATAAGCGGGAGCAGCGCTCTTGTCTCGCCGCTTGAGGACGAAACCGAAATCAGAAGCTCCTCTGACAAAATAAGTTTTTCGACGTCGGAGCTTGAGGATATAGGCGCGGCCCCGGGAGACATGGTTTCAATTACCTTCAACGGTGAAATCAGAGAATCGTATCCCGCCGGTATTACCGCAAAAAGCTGGAGGATCGTCGAAAAAGCGCAGACGCCGCCCCCCGAACAAACGCAGGACCCCGGAGAGGCAAACGAGCAGCCGTCCGGACAGCTGTATGCCCTTTTCTCCGAAGACCGGAGGGATTACAAAACAGATGAAGGTTCGCTGCTGCTTTCGTTCGGTTATACCGACACGCAGATAAATATAATCGGGGCTCAGGAGGCTTCCGATGCGATCAATACGGCGCTTTCCGATATAAAAAGAAGCTTTACCGGCGGCGGTCAGCAGGACGCGGGAATTAACGGCATGCTTTCCGATGCCGATAAAGAATATGAAGCGCTTTCGGATAACCCCGACAGGATGTTTTACTACTACTCGCTTGAGCGCGCTTTTACCGTGGGGAGGCTCGACGGGCGGATAATAAGTCTTCGTGCGCAGGACTATATATACAAAGGAGGCGCTCGGGGCTCTTCCTTCGGCAGCGGGGTTGTATTCGATGCCGTTTCCGGAAAGAGACTCGGTCTTGCCGATATCGGGGAGGATTATCGCGCGCTTGTCGATTTTTCGAGCAGCTATATTGCGCAGCTCGCGGGCGAGGACGAAAACGCGGATTACTGGTATGATGACTATGTCACAACACTCGGAGCGGTCGTCTCGGACAACAACTGGTATTTCGACGAGAAAGGCCTTGTTTTTATATGCGATCCCGGCCTTATAGGGCCGCACTTCACCGGCGGACTGGAATTTACGGTCCCCTACGGTGAACTCAAAGGCTTGCTCAGGGAAAAGTATATGCCCGCCCAAAAAAACTTCGGTATTTCGGCCGGTCCCGATATCGCCCACATCGCGTATGAAGGCGCTGTTGATACGCAAAGCTTTAACAGCCTGCTCGATCATGCCGACAGCGGGTTAGCGGCTGAACCCAGATGCATCATATGGTTTGACGAGACGGTCAGCGATGTGCGCCTGGAGCCGGTGACTTATTTGGGATATGCGGACGACTTTGAGCCGAGCGGCGTTCTTTTCGCGGCAAACAGCATGTCGCCGGACAGTGCGCTGCGCTGGGCCTGTGTGCTGCCTGAGGGGATGCCGGACACAAGGCTTGTATATACACTCGGAAGCGGAGTCAAGGTAACTCGCTACGTTTCCTATAACGGCAGGACCGGAGAACCGACGCTGACCCAGTACCGCTCCGAAATTGTGACTGTGGAATTCTCGGTGGAAGGCGAAACGATTTCAAAGGAATACAGAAGATACGGAACCGCCCTGTTTGAAACCGTTTACGACCCGGAGGAGTTGTGGCCTTCGGAAGATCCCGAGTCCGGATTAACACGTTTTTATGCGCTTTCGGGAGCGGCGCTTGAACTCGATATATATCCCGGAGTGTATACGGACTATCAGTCGGGCGCGCGGGAAGAAAGGCGTCATTACGAAGACAGCGGGTTTACATGCAGCGAAATAGTCGAGTCTGTCGTCGGAGAAGGTTACACAGCCGCGCGCTTTTCGGCATATGACGACCTTTCGATCAGAACTGTTTGGGTAATAAAATATGAGGGCTCACACTCGGATGAGGATGTAAGCTGTGTAGTTTTCGCAGCGAAGATGCCTACCGAATATGCCGATGGCTGGGGACCGAGATTTGCGGTCATGCTCGGACGTCTGATGTTCAGATAATACCAATCACCCAAATTATAGGGAAAACAGTATAAATTATAAAAAACCGGCTGACCGGAGAGCGCCTCTCTTGTCAGCCGGTTATTACGTTTTTCAGAGTTCGGAGCTTTGCGCCCGCTTTTCTCACACGCCTTCGGAGCGATAAGGCAAAACACCTTCCGGTACGATGAATGAAAGCGCGCGCTCCATTACT
>Ga0209510_1001448_pt1 | contig 26956 bp, 19 predicted proteins | sample BiotimSIPDNA_FD_185749 | JGI IMG/M metagenome (GOLD analysis project Ga0209510, IMG submission 185749) | Anaerobic biogas reactor microbial communites from Washington, USA - Biogas_R1 time_0 SIP DNA (SPAdes) (version 2) | ecosystem: Engineered > Bioreactor > Anaerobic > Unclassified | place...
GTTAATGTTTATAATCCGGTAGAGCTTTCAGGTCGCATTACTGTTACCGATGCCAATGTTACTTTTTACGGAGATGTAACTGTAAAAGATACACTTCAAAATGGCGGGACTCTTGGATGGATTACCTTAAATGTTAACAAAGGTATCGTAAACAATGGTACTGTTCGAGACAACCCCGAAGGTAATGAGTTGTGGCTTTCTATCCGGGGAGATGTAACGAACAGAGCAATATGGTCAAATTCCAAAAACACTCTTCTGGATAGCATTGACCAGACAATATCGATTGGTGTTGGAAAAAGTATCACAGGGCCAGTATTTCTCGATGCTCTCTGGTCAGAGGGGCCATATCAATGGTGTAAAGATGGTGTCAATCTGGATGGGACTGGCAGAACTTTAACATTCGATACCCTCTCCGCAAGCAACCTGGGCATTTATCAGTGCAAAAAGAACGACATCTTGTCACGAAACATTACTATTAAACATGCTGATTCGGTTAAGGTGAGTCGTCCTGGCATCGAACAGGCAGCGTTCAAATCCGAAATTCCTTTTTGCTGGAACTTCAGTTCTTCTATGGGAAATAAACTTCTCATCCAAACGCCTGTTACACGCACCTATAGTTTAAAACTTTTTGCAGCTAATGGACGTCTGGTATCCAGCTATAATGGTACGGTAAACAGGGGAAGTCACTCTGTTCCGCTGGAATTTAAAAGTTCAGGAACTTATCTGATCCGGTTTGAATCTGAAAATATTCTGGAAACAAGAAAGATAACAATTTCAAAATAGCTCTTTGTTAACCGATTGCACTATTTTTGTATTTGAAAGCTGGCTATTTATAAATTTGGCCAGCTTTTTTAATACCGGAACAAACCTGCAAAAAAGATTTATTGTTTAGCAGCGGCTATTTTCGAGCCATAAAAATCCCATATTCCCACAGATTCTTTTTCATGGCAAAATACTGATTCCAGAGTGCATCGGTGGGATACTGTTTGATTCTGAATATTCTATCCAGAAAATGTAACGGTAAAAAAGGCAAAGAAACACAAAGCATGATCTTTGAGGTTTTTTTCACAAAGGGAGTTACATTGCGGTAAGAAGTCTCGCTGAATCCGGCTTCTCTTCCATATTTGCTGAACTGTTCAGGAGTTATCAAATTATTTACAAGCCATCCGTCCATCCAGCGCTTCATCAGCCAGGCTTCTTTTCCCTCATAATGCTCTCTGCTGGCAAATCCATCCCCAATGATTAATCTTCCATTATCCTTAAGCACCCTGTAGGCTTCTTTGATAAAATCCTTCTTACTGTTTGCATAACAAATACTTTCCAGACCCCATACCGCAGTAAAGGTCTTATCCTCAAAAGAGGTATGCATGTAGTCCATCCTATGAAACTCTACCAAATGACGTACACCTGCTTTTTCGGCATTGCTATAAGCCAGCTCGACCTGGCGGGGAGTAATCGTAATTCCGGTTGCTTTGCAGTTAAAAGTTTTTGCCAGGAAAATGCTTGCTCCACCCACTCCACAGCCTGCATCAAGAACATGATCTTCACTGGTGATCTGAGCGGTTTTTGCCATAACCTGATTAAAACGCAATGATGCCTGGCGCTGGTTTTTCACATCTTCTTCCCAGTAGCCATAATGCATGTTTTGTCCCCAGAGTTTATAAGCAAATTCGTTATGATGGTAATAATCAATAATGTCCTTTTCAGACCATTGCATAGAAAGACACCTCAATCGTTTGAGTAAATTACTTTAAAGACTGTTGATATTAATTCATAAAAATAGTTGTGGGCACATGAAAAGTCGTTAAATAATCAGTTTCATTCATCCGGATTACAATGGGATAAAAAAACGGTACTGTAAAACTGGTTAATCTGTTAAAATGGAGAATACTGCATTTCCTCTGCCATGATTAAAGCTTTTCTATTCAGAAACTGCAGTCTGAGCGCGAAGCAAATCATTGAGAGTAAGAATGCCGGAAATGGTTTTGTTACTGTCAGTTACAATAAGAAAGTGGTGAGGTGTGCAGATAAAACGGTCTGCAGTTTCCTTTACAGTTGTGTTTTCATCAATGATACAGGTCTGGGATGATTCAAGCTGCCCCTTATGAGATAAAGATTGGATTATTGCCTCTCTGGTCACTACCCCTGATATGGTTCCATTCTGAAGAAAAGGAAAAATTTTGTAAGGTGTATTCGAAATTATAGTTTGAAGATCCTTTGGATCTGTTGATTCTACCACCACTGGCTTTTTGTTCATTATATGAGATACCGGCAGATTCTGCCAGCTTTGAAGATCACGAGGGGGTTTGATTTTTATAAGTTCATGTCCATCCTGTAACAACAAATCATCATAAAAATTGTGTTTCATTCCAGCCCATCTGGCCACAAACTGACTTATTACCGCACTGAGCATAAGACCAGGGATGATTTCAAACTGGTGAGTCATTTCAAACACGATCAGTGTAGAAGTCAAAGGTGCCCTGATTACTGCACCCAGGCAGGCACTCATCCCGACTGAGGAAAGTATAACATGATCCGACAGTGTAGTCGGGAACCAAAGGGCTGCTAGCGCAGAAAAGAGACCACCGCACATTCCACCAATAAACAAAGTGGGCGAGAAGATTCCACCACAACCACCAAAACTGTAGCTGATAACTGTTGCAGTCAGCTTTCCTAAAACCAGTATTCCTGCAATCCACCAGACAGTTCCATTAACCAGTGATTCTGAGAGATCATTATAGCCCAGCCCGAAAATACCAATTTTTCCGGTGATAAGAAAAACCGCAGTTCCGATAATCCAGGTGAAAAATGCGCCCAAACAGGGGTTTAGCCATACCGGGAACTTCCTGGGTTTACGGACTGCCGGACGCATGTGCATAATGGCTTTATGAAATATCACCCCCAGAAGGGATGAAACCAGTGCTACTAAAGGAATAAGAAAAAAATTAGAAAACGAACCAGATTCTACATGCGGAAGCAAAAAGGAAGGTTGCTTACCAACCAGAGCATAAACCGTTATCGCTCCAAAAAGGGACGCAAATACCACTCTTCCCAGATATTTTGTATTCAGATCATTGATCATTTCTTCAATGCTGAAAGTTATAGCTGCAAGGGGAGTATTAAAAGCCGCTGCCAGGCCTGCCGATGCACCAACAACGCAGGCAGCCCGACGCTGACGTTTAGGCGAACCGGTGTAACCGGACAGAAATGATGCCACTCCACTACCCAGAAATACCGATGGCCCCTCTCTGCCCAGACTCGCACCACCACCTATGCTTACAATTCCAGCAATAAATTTAACAATGACATCTTTTATAGGAATATAGCCAAGCTCTTTCCAGTAAGCAGCTTTTGCCTGAGGAATACCACTGCCTGCTGCGCTGGGAACGTTTTTTAGAAGAAGTGAAACCAGAAATGAAGAAATCATTATAAATAAAAAGCTCAAAATGACAAAGCTCAGTCTGGATGAAGCGGATGCTTTCACATACAACAGCCCATACAAAAAATTTATCGATATCATGAAAAGAACCGCACCGCCAGCAGCAGCCAAACTCAATACTATTGTTTGAAGGACAATTTGTGCATCTTCCGGAATCTTTAAAAAGGAGGACAATTTAAGCTTTATTTTGTCTGAATTCATGTTAATCCGGCTTACCTGACAGATTCTCGTGATCAAGCGGGATTTTGAGATCACTTATATTTTTGGCTTCAGGCGCGTCAAATTCGAGAATCTCTGTCTGGTTATGGGATATGTTGCCTTGATAACGCTGCTTTTCAGTGTCAGAAAGCGAAGCTATTTCATCGTGTATCTCTTTCATGAATGCTTCACGAGTTTCCTGCTTCATCCTCTTCAGTATTCTTTGGATTTCCAGGACTCCCGAAACATTCACCCCTTTTACTACAGTCAGATAATGCACATACGCCAGAACATCGATATCTTTCATGGAATATAAGCGACGTTTTCCGCTTGTTCGCATTGGAGCTATGATACCACGTTCCTCGTAAAAACGCAACATCCGAGGTTTGATACCCAGCATATCTGCAGCAGCACTAATAGGAAATATAGGCTGGTCCTGATCAATATTGAGTAAGGAGGGCATTTTATATAAAAGTTATAATTTTCCTTAAAATTTAATCACTTCGCTATCAAAAATATATCATGCATAATACCAGTAACCTAAATTTAAATTGCCATAAAATTGTTAAGAACGTTGACAGTGCTCTGATATTTTAGTATTTATCTTTAAATATCAAAAATTCTTCTTCTGAACCAACACACATCTGTGTTCAATCAGTTTCTAATCATTTAAGCAGTTAAACAGAACCGATTAACCTTAAAAAAGGAGATTGGATGCCGCTCTTTACTGGACATTCTCGCCATGACATAAAAACAATTTCTGGCCAAATCGAAAGAAATCCTCAGAATGTTCATCAGAATTCTGAAGTCAGTGAGATTCATTGGGTGCCTTCAGAAATAGTTACCAGAGATTTGGCTGATCTTTTTGTTCAACTGCGAAAAGCAGATTCTGTAGTTTTTAAAATCCTCTCACAGAGTATGTCGGTTCAGGATGCCCGTGAGAAGCTGGAAATCTATCTCAATAAAAAAGAATCAAACTGTTTCAATCCTGATTCCCCGTTTACACCTGCCTCATTCAATGTATCAGAGTGCAGTAATGCCAAAGAATGCATACGGGTTTTCAAAAATATTATCCGTATAGAAAATGAGAGACGCACCGGATTTTCTGCACTACAGTGTTTACGAAATGCAATTCAGAAAAGGGATCTCAATTCGATAAGCAACGCTTTTATCAGTGAAATAATTTCTCTTCTGCATGGAATCAATGGGAGAGGGTTTTCTTTTTCTGAATCTGAAAATGAGCAGGATTTCTTTTCCAGACATGAATCATTTATCAATGCCCAGGCACAGATCATGAATGATAAGTTTTCATCATTTATAAAGGGCACAGATCCATCAATAGTTTACCGCCAGAAGATGCTTAAGAAAAGGATCCTTGAATATTATAATGCAGACGAATCAAACTGGGATGATTACCAATGGCACCTTGCAAACCTTTTCCGCAGCAAAGATGCCCTTTCCTCTGTTATCCATCTGGAAAAGGATGAAATCGCTGGTTTACAAAGAGCTGAAAAGGAAAATATTCCTGTTCAGATCACCCCATATTATCTTTCGCTTTTCAATCCGGATGGACGTGATGAAACCGACCGGGCAATCAGGGCACAGGTAATTCCATCCGTTGCTTATTGCAAAACGGTTGCCATGAACAGGGCAAGCGGGAAAACAATGGATTACATGGGTGAAAGCTTTACCAGCCCTATTCAGGGAATAACACGCCGCTATCCCTCAATCGTTATTCTTAAAGTGTTCGATTCCTGTCCCCAGATCTGTGTTTATTGTCAGAGAAACTGGGAAATCAAGGACATTGAACAGGCCTTTTCTGCCCAATCCAGGCTGGATTCCGCCATTAGATGGATAAAAAATCATAAGGAGATTACTGAAGTACTGGTAACCGGGGGCGATCCCTTAACCTTAGACAATAAATCTCTTGACTCCATACTGTGCAGGATCGCGGACATGGAGCATATCGAACGGATTCGCATAGGTACACGTACACTGGTCACCCTTCCCCAAAGGATAGATGATGGTTTTCTGAACCTGCTAAAAACATACCACAGGCCGGGTCGCAGAGAACTGGCAATAATGACCCACGTTGAACATCCTGTGGAGATCACACCAGATACTCTTGAAGCAGTCACCAGTATTAATCAATGCGGAATAACTGTTTACAATCAGCAAGTTTTTACTTATTATAACAGCAGAAAGTTTGAAACTGCTTTCCTTAGAAAATGTCTGAAAATCAGCGGAATCGATCCATACTACACTTTCAATACCAAAGGAAAAGAGGAAACCGCAGATTTCAGAGTACCCATAGCCCGTCTTCTTCAGGAACGTAAAGAGGAAGCCAGACTGCTTCCTGGAATAGTCCGCTCGGATGAGCCGGTCTTTAATGTTCCGCGAATCGGAAAGTCCCATCTGCGTGCCTGGCAGGACCATGAACCTATCATGATTCTGCCGGATGGACAGCGGGTTTACCGCTTTATCCCCTGGGAATCGAGACTGACCGCATCGGATGATTATTTGTACACCGATGTTTCCATCTATGATTATCTTAAAAGATTACATCAGGATGGCGAAGATGTAGACCAGTACCGCACTATCTGGTATTATTTCTGAGATCAGGGAATGGCAGTTAGGTCTTTTTGCAGCCTGAATTTTTTCATGCTGTGGCGTCGGGACCAATCAGAACGTATGAGGACAGTTCCTTGCTTTCCTCAGCATCTGCTTCTGCAACATTAAGCAAGTGATCCTTTATCCGGCGATAACCTGCGAGTACGTCCGGAAAAAGTGTACATATAAGAGGATCAACCTGAGTGTTTGACAATTTACTCAAATGACGGGATCGCATACGGCGAAACAGATGAGTGATCGCTTCTGCCCTGGGTTTGGCAGTAATAAGTATGTTGGTTTTGCGGTTCTTATGTGCCTCAAAAACCAGTTTGTAATAATCCTGAACTGCTGCATGAAGCTCCAGTATATCCTTCATCTCTTCTTCGTCAAAAGATAGTTTGGCATTTTGCAGACGCAGATGCAGTTTTAGAATCATTATTACATAATCGCTTACCGATTCATATTCATCAGAACGGCGCAACTGTTCCTGTGCTTCTTTTGCCAAAGTAGAAATGAGTCCCCCTGAAAGAAGCTGGGTCAGAAAGACTGTGATCTCCTCCTGCATTCTGTCGAGCAACTCTTCCTGGCTGAAAAGTGTATTTATCTTTTCTTTTTTACTGTTGCCATTTTCGGTCACAATTTCACGAAGCTGAACAAGCATACTGCCTACCACTTCACCCATACGCAACACTTCACATCTGGACTGCTCTATAGCTACAACAGGGGTTTCCTGAAGTCGCTTATCCAGTTTTGTTAAAACCGGAATCTCATTGGCCAGTTTATCTTTAAATAGCACATGAAGCAAATTGTTTAACAAGTGAGTAAAAGGCAAAAAGGCCATTACCAGAAGAACGTTAAAGATGGTGTGCGCCAATGCTATTTTGGTTGCGATTTCGGCACTGTCACTTATTATAAACCCCAATAGTTTAAGATATGGAAAGAAGAATGGAATAGTCAGCATGACTGCAAAAACCTTGATCAGTATATGGGCATAAGCCACTCTTCGGGCTCGCATCGAGGTCCCAAGCGAAGCAAAAAAAGCAGTGATGGTGGTGCCGATATTCTGTCCCAGAACCAGCGCTACTGATGTGTCAAAATCGATAACTCCGGCTCGAGCTAAAGTTATGGTAATAGCTACCGTAGCAGAGGAGGACTGGATTGTAGCGGTCACCAGAGCTCCAATAAAAACACATTTTATTACACCAACAAATGATTTGGGAGAAAAACTTGAAAACAGTGCAATAAAATCTTCATGATTTCTTAGAGGTTCGACTCCATATTCCATCAGGAGTATTCCGAAAAACACCATTCCCAGTCCCATGATCAGCATGGCTACAAAACGGGTACGCTCATGCTTGCCGAACATATAGAAAAGACCGGCTATACCAGTTATTATCAGGCCATACTTGGTAATTTTTATTGCTACGATCCATGCAGTAATTGTTGTTCCGATATCTGCTCCAAGAATCACTCCTATTGATTGTTGAAGAGTCATTAAACCAGCATTGACCAAACCAACAAGCATTACCGTCGTAACGGAGCTGGATTGAATTATGGAAGTAACAAAAAGACCGGTTCCCATTGCGGCGATCCGATTATCGGTAACCATCGAGATCATCTTTCGCATCCGATCTCCGGCTACCGCCTGGATCCCATCAGAGAGATATTTCATTCCAAGAAGAAATATGCACAGTCCCCCAACGAGATTTGATATCATTTGAATGATAAGACTGGCAGTAAATGTTGTGCTTTCCATAGAGTTTTATCCTGAGCTTAAATTAAAAATTTAAATTTTAAGTGTACTATCCCTCATACTCTGGTTTTTAATTAGCAGAAGAATTTTCAAAACAGAACGTTGATTTTAAATTGGATGAATATGTGTAACTAATTGAAACGAAGTGTATTGTTGGTGGCAATGAACACCTTCCCGACATTAAAATCAATCATCTGAATGCCTTGGAATTAAACTGATTACCTCTTATGCTCCATGACATTCAACTGCATATTTCAGGTTGTGTCCTGAATAATAAGATAATTGAATTTTTAGTTTTTGCCTAATATTTTTTTTCTAATTCAACAAGATAAAAAATTGAACTTTTTTGGTAAAAAAACAACAATCAAGAGTTGTTATCTTTATTAACTATTTACAAAAACACTGCACGCCAAAAATTATTCCCGGTTTCAGGTTTGAATATTTCAACCGCCTCAAATCAAATGTTATTTGTTTTCCTTTTTGATCGTCAATAACGTTTCCACCCTATCCTGCATTTAGAAATCCAACAGTATTCCTGCAATAATTAAGTGTGCATCATGGGTTCAATTGACTTCCACTAATGATATCCAGAAGCGGGATCTTCTCTCGTGAGTTAATCTGATATACATATTTCGATGTGTCTACAATTCCCGAATGGTAGCAACCGTTTGTGATATAAGCCCAACATTTCAGCTAAACCCGGATTAAATCCACTCCAGTATCATAGAAAGTGGAACTAAAGGTCGATTCCTGTCCCCAGATCTGTGTTTATTGCTTCTGATACCCTGAAATAGAGCGGTACGTTTCTTCCTTTTATATGGATAGTTTTTCCAGCTCCGCAGTTTACCACCTCTTGTTTTTTTTCAGGTGGTGGCATTTGCATTGGAGCCAACCAGTACGTATGAAGTCATTTCTCTGGCTTCCTCAGCATCTGCTTCTGCAATATTAAGCAAGTGATCCTTTACCCGGCGATATCCTGCAAGCACATCCGGAAAAAGTGTACAGATAAGAGGATCGACCTTAGTGGTTGACAGTTTACTTAAGTGACGGGATCGCATACGGCGGAAAAGGTGAGTAATTGCTTCTGCCCTGAGCCTGGCAGTTATAAGAATGTTGGTATTGCGGTTCTTATGTGCCTCAAAAACCAACTGGTAATAATCCTGTACTGCTGTATGAAGTTCCAGTATATCCTTCATCTCTTCTTCGTCAAATGAGAGTTTGGCATTTTGCAGACGAAGATGCAGTTTTAAAATTGCTACTACATAATCGCTTACCGATTCATATTCATCAGAGCGACGCAACTGTTCTTGTGCTTCTTTGGCCAAAGTAGAAATGAGCCCCCCTGAAAGGAGCTGGGTGAGAAAGACTGTGATCTCCTCCTGCATTCTGTCCAGTAGTTCTTCCTGGCTGAAAAGTATATTTATCTTCTCTTTTTTGCTGTTACCGGTTTCGGTTATAATCTCACGAAGCTGAACCAGCATACTGCCTACAACTTCACCCATACGTATCACCTCGCGGCGGGACTGCTCTATGGCAACCACAGGGGTTTCCTGAAGTCTCTTATTCAGTTTTGTCAAAGCCGGAATCTCAACAGCCTGTTTATCCTTAAATAATACAAGAAGAAAATTGTTTAATAAGTTAGTAAAAGGTAAGAAAACCATTGCCAGAAGGACGTTAAAGATGGAATGGGCTAATGCGATTCTGGTTGCAATTGTGGCACTATCACACATTATTAATTCTAATAATTTCAGGTAGGGGAAGAAGAAAGGGACAGTGATCAATACAGCCGCTACCTTGATCAGTATATGGGCATAAGCCACTCTTTTAGCACTGATCGAGGTACCAAGCGAAGCAAGAAATGCGGTAATGGTGGTACCAATATTCGCGCCCAGAACAAGTGCTACCGAGGTATCAAAATCGATCACAGCAGTTCTTGCCAGGGTTATGGTAATAGCTACTGTGGCAGAAGAGGATTGAATGATACCAGTCACCAAAGCTCCAATTAAAACACACCTGATTACGCCCCAAAGCGATCTCGGAGTAAAGCTTGAAAACAGTGCAATAAAACCTTGATGATTTCTGAAAGGCTCGACTCCATGTTCCATCAGGAGTAATCCAAAAAACAACATTCCCAGCCCCATAATCAGCATGGCTACAAAACGGGTACGCTCATATTTACCGAACATGTAGAAAAGACCGGCTATACCTGTTATTATCAGGCCATACTTGGTAATTTTTATTGCTACAATCCAGGCAATGACTGTGCTTCCGATATCTGCTCCAAGAATTACTCCTATTGATTGCTGAAGAGTCATTATACCGGCATTGACCAGCCCAACAAGCATTACCGTTGTAACAGAACTGGATTGAGTTATGGAAGTAACAAAGAGACCGGTTCCCATTGCGGCGATCCGATTATCGGTAATCATTGAGATCATCTTTCGCATCCGGTCTCCGGCAACTGCCTGTACCCCATCAGAGAGATATTTCATTCCAAGAAGAAATATGCACAACCCCCCAACAAAATTGGATATCATTTGAATGACCACACTTGAAGTAAATGTTGTGCTTTCCATAGATTTTATCCTGCGCTTAATTTAAAATTTTGGTTTAAGTATACCATCCCCATACTCTGGTTTTATAAACAGAAGCTTTTTCTAAGTAGAATGTCGATTTTGAACTGGATGGATAAGTGTAACCAATTGAGATGAATAGTATTGATTGGCAATGAACACCTTCCCGATATCTAAATTAATCATCTGAATGCCTTGGAATTAAACAGCTTATCTCTTTTGCTCCATGCATTCAACAGCATTTTTTCAGGTTGTGTTTGAACAATAAGATAATTGAATTTTTAGAATTTGCCTAATATTTTTCTTATTTAACAAGATAAAAAAAATTGAACTTTTTTGGTAAAAAAAACAACAATCAAGAGTTGTTATCCTTATTAACTATTTACAAAAACACTGCGTGCCAAAAAATTATTCCTGGTTTCAGGATTGGATATTTCATCCGCCTCAATTCAAATGTTATTCGTTTTCCTTTTTGATCGTCAATAACGTTTCCACCATATCCTGCATTTAGCAATTCAGCAGTATTCCTGCAATAGTTAAGTGGCATCAGGTGATCAATTGACTTCCATTAATGATATTCGGAAGCGGAATCTTCTCTCGTGAGTTAATATGATATGCATATTACGATGTGTCTACAATTTCCGAATTAACTTTGACCCTGGAAGTTTTTACCAACCTGAAGACATCTGTTACTTTATAAGCAATACCTGTTACAAATCCTTAAAGCATCGTTTTTTGCCAAATTCCAATATTTCTATTTTAAATTTTTAAATCGCTGAATCCTTAAAATCTTAATTATCAATCTCAAATCTCTAATCTTAAGACTGTTCCTTCCTTCTTCCCTGAAGTAGTTTAACTTCATTGCAGTTAGTTTCCGATTTCCTTTTTTTCAGTTTATGAAGTATGTCCAAAAATAGTTATCACTGGGGATTGGTTCCTTTCCTAACTGCAGTTGCTCTCATTGCCGCATCTCTTCTGTTCTCAGTCTCTTATCCCCCCAATAGCTTCCCTTTCATCTATTCTGTGTTTTTACCCCTCAGCGGTCTGGCAACTTCGCTGATTCTTATCATCACCGGTCACTTCTCCTATCCCAGAGCACATAATCGTAAAATTTATGTGGCTGCCTATACCATCGGTTTCATAGGAATCCTCTTTTTTTTACTTCATAGTTTTCCTTTTATTCCTCAATTAAATAACCCCCCACAGGGATTTTTTGCTGTGATTCTGCTGACACAGCTTGTTAATCTGTTGATTTTTCCCCTTTTATCCTCCTATGTAAAATATCGTTTTGCCCGAAGCACCATGCTGACCATGATCGTTATTGAAACAGTCTTCCTGATGACCATGCGCTTTGCTCCCTCAGCAACAAACTGGGTACAGTATTTGTGGTTTGATAGTCCGATGAGCTTTAACTTCTGGATCGGTCCAACAGTGTTTCTGGCAGTGGGAGCGCTTTCACTGTGGAAAGTAAGTGATGAGTTCTATTTAGGAGGAGTATTATCGGGCTGTTCACTGTTTTTTGCTGAAATCTGGGTTTTGGGAATAGATATAAACCGCATAGAACCGGTTCAAATGGTTCTTTTAAATATCACACCCCTTTACTTATCGATTGGTATACTGGTTCATGGCTTTTGCCGTATGGAGAACCGGGTCTGCTATGATCCGCTCCTGAAAATCTATAACCGAGATTTCTGCTCAAAAATCATCTCAGAGCAGTCAAAGTTTGATACCAGTCCACCTTTTTCGATTGCCATGGTAGATATCGACCATTTTAAAAATGTCAATGACACCTATGGACATCAGGCCGGTGATACGGTTCTCTATGCAGTAGCTCAGACAGTGAATAACTCGCTGATTTCACAAGGAATCGTCTGTCGATACGGAGGAGAAGAGCTGGCGGTTTTCTTTCCCCGCAAGACTTCTTCAGAAGTGAGTAAACTGATGGAGGAAGTCAGGGCGGATGTGGAAAAAACTAAAATACCTGCTGGAAAAAAAACGATCTCAGTTACCATCTCTGTTGGAATTTCTCAGCGCGAAAACCCGACTCAAACCGTAATGGATGTAATCGGTGCTGCAGATAAGGCACTCTACAGAGCAAAGAATGGCGGAAGAAATCAGGTAAGGAGTGGGAAAGTTCCTGTAAATTGAAGATTACTGATCTGATCAATGAAGCAGAGCCAATCTCATTGGATTGGTTTTCCCCTCAACACCTGTTTTCAGTACTCCTTACTTCATCTATTGCAACAAATAGAGAATGGTTGTATTTTTCTCAGCCTGATTAAAAGGGGGGAGTTTAATGTCTTTTGAACAGTTTTTAGGAACATCGGTCATAACCCGAACGCTTTTTTTTATCGCAGTAGCGTTTGCTGTAGGAGACCTTTTGGCCACACTTTTTACCGTGTTCTATCAGCATTTCTGGTACGATCGGGTTATGCGTCCAAAATATGGCGACAATTCCCATCAGCGATGTTCCATAATCATTCCCTGCAAAGGTTTACCCAAAGATTTGGAAAACAATCTCAAAGGTTTTTTCGAGCAGGATCACTCCAATTACGAGATAATTTTTGTTACTGAAAGTGAAACCGATCCGGCGGTTCCAGTGATCCGATCTATAATCCGGGGCAAGGACAATGCTAAGCTGGCCATTGCCGGATTAACCAAAAGCTGTGCTCAGAAAAACCACAACCTTCTTGCAGCATTAAAACTGATCGATAATCCAGATATACTGGTTTTTGCCGATTCTGATATCAGGCCATCACCCCATTGGTTAAGGGAGCTGACTCTGCCCCTGGCATCACCAAAGATAACAGCTACAAGCGGTTTTCGTTGGTTACATGCTAAAAATGGAACCACTGGAGAACTCACCCACTCTTATGTGAATGTATATATGTATGTATTATTCAGCGTTGCCTGCTTTATCGGGGGAGTTGGGTTATGGGGTGGATCAATGGCGATTCGTCGGAAGGATTTTGATGAACTTGGGGTCAGAGAAAAATGGTCCAGTGCTGCAGTTGATGACATGAGTCTCTCTCAGATTGTCATGAAAAACCGTAAAAAAGCGGTAGTTGTTCCACCCTGTATCGTGCATACCGATGATCTTATCCAGACGGTGAAATCTACGGTTTCCTGGTTTGAGCGTCAGATTATGTATTTAAAAGCCTATCAGCCTTTGTTGTGGTTAGTAGCATTTCCTTTTGCTTTGGCTGGAGTAGGTCTGGTGATATTACTTCCATTCTCAATATTGGCTTCTTTATCATCAAACCGTTCGTTTCTGGGAATGGGTGGAGGTGCAGCGGTGGTTTTTTATGTGGGAGAACTTGTCACTGCCATGCTGTATGTGCTTTTAGGTACGATGCACCGTTTTCCCAAGTTTTTACTGCTGCAGCCATTCTTAAGGGTTGCTCAGGGGGTAAGCTACTTCAGGACGTATTTGACCAATACAATCACCTGGGCTGGAATTAAATACAATGTCAATTTTCACGGTGAGGTCGTGAGCATAAAGCGGCCTGACTCTGATGAATAAAGAAGGGGCGGACTCTGTGGCTTTACGTTGTGCGGTTTTTGCATCCGGTGGTGGAAGTAATTTTCAGGCTTTGATTAACAGGAAAGAGTCCGGGGATCTTCATGTGGATTTTGTGCTGATGATAGGCAATAACAGTACTGCCGGTGCTTTTGAAAAGGCTCGCAAGCACAACATTCCTTCGGTGCATCTTGCGCCATCTCATTTCAAGTCACCAGATGATTACCAGAGTAAGCTTCTTGCGGTTCTCCAGGAGCATCGGGTGGAGCTGATCGTTCTGGCCGGATATATGAAAATGCTGCCATCAGAGGTTGTGCGCCGCTATAATAACCGCATTGTCAACATACATCCGGGTTTACTGCCGGCTTTTGGGGGTAAAGGGATGTACGGCAGCAGGGTTCATCAAGCGGTGCTGGATTATGGTGCAAAAGTAACCGGTGTCACAGTTCATTTTGTTAACGAAATGTATGATGAGGGACCTGTGATTTGCCAGGTACCTGTAATAGTCAATGATACTGATGATTGCCAGACCCTGGCCGGGCGGGTTCTTGAAGTGGAGCATTCCACTTACTGGCGGGCTATCGAGGCGATAGCCAAAGGAGCGATCCGGGTTGAAGGCCGTCGGGTGACCGGTTATGTCTGAAAAAGCCTCTTCACATTCAAAGGTAACAAAGGCTCTTTATTGTTTTGATCAGAATATCTTTGATGAATGTGGCGGTTCGGTTGTTGGTACCGATGAAGTGGGGCGAGGTTCTCTGGCAGGTCCGGTGGTTGCCGCCGCGGTTGTACTGGATCTGAAAAAACCGCTTGATGGTATCAATGATTCCAAGAAATTAACCGCTCAAAAACGGGAAATTCTTTATCAGAAGATCACAAGTGAGGCAATTCGGTGGGCCGTGGGGTCTGCATCACCTGAAGAGATCGACAAATTAAACATTCTTCAAGCCTCTCTTCTGGCAATGCACAGGGCGGTGGAAAAACTGGGCTGCGACTGGAAACTGGTGATTGTGGATGGTAACAAACTTATCCCACAAATAGACAATGATAAACAGCGTACAGTAGTGGGTGGTGATGCCACCAGTGCATCGATAGCGGCTGCTTCCATCATTGCCAAGGTAACCCGGGATCACATAATGGACGATTACAATAAAAAACATCCTCTTTACGAATTTCACAATAACAAAGGCTATGCAACCGAACATCATCGCAGATGTATAGAAGAGCACGGGATGTGCGAAATTCACCGCAGGACTTTTTGTGAAGTTCTTGCCACTCAGACTAGACTGCCGCTTTGAAAGGAGCAATCGTAAAATGGCCGGAGTAAAGCCGTTCAAAGGTTATCGTTATCAGATTGAAAATCCACAGGATCTGACAGAAGTAATTGCGCCTCCCTATGACATGATTGACAGGGAGATGATCGATGCTTTATACCAGAAAGATCCCCGCAATGCAGTGCGGCTTATCCAGAACCGCCCGGAACCACAGGACACCTGCAATAAGGACCGTCATGTGAGGGCTGCAAACATTTTCAAAAAATGGGTAAACGAAGGGATACTGGCTCAGGACGAGAAAGATTCGGTATACATTTATCAGCAGACCTTCAAAAGTCCGGTGGGAAAAGAGATGATCACCTTTGTGCGGACCGGAGTAATAGCATTAGTGGAACTGGTCGATTTTGAAAAGAAAGTGGTGCTTCCTCACGAATATACACTTTCCGGACCGAAGATCGACCGTTTTGAGCTGATGGATGTAAGCCAGGTGGACATGGGACTTATTTTCGGGCTGGTTTCCGACAAAGGAGACACTTATAATTCGATCAGAGCTTTGATTACTGATGAACCGGCTGGTGTTGCGATCGATGAGAACGGAGTCGAACACCGGTTGTATGTATGTTCCGATAAATCCCTGATTGATAGTTTTGTGAAGTCGGTAAAAGACAGCACCATATTGATTGCCGACGGACATCACCGGTACGAAACCGCACTTAATTATTATAAGGAAAAGAAAACCGATAATTATTCCCATGTGATGATGGCGCTGGTATCGATGGCAGATCCGGGTCTGGTGATCCGTTCCTTTCACAGGCTTATCCGCAAAACCGACCGTCAACTGGTTATGAAAGAACAATTGAAACGTTTTTTCAGAATGACAGAATATGGGAAAGCATCTGAAGACACGGTTTATGACTTTATGTCAGGTAAACTGGATGCAGACATGCTCTATATCGACAGTAAAGATCAGAGTGCGATTGGGCTCACTATTTCTGAAGATGGAAAGAAGTTTCTGCAGGATTCCATGCCCGAAAAAAGCATGAACTGGAAACAGTTGAGTGTTTCAGAAATCAACATGATCGTGATCAACACCATTCTTGATCTTCCTCTGGATGGCAAGGTGCTTCATGACGTAGTGGATTATGTGAACGATATCGGGGCCGGGATAGAGAAGCTTAAGGACAGCAGTGCATATCATGGAGGATTTTTTATCCGCCCTGTTTCTATAGAAACAATCCAGAAGATAGTTGACGGGGACGAAAGGATGCCTCAAAAATCAACTAACTTCTTCCCTAAACTTTTCTCAGGCCTGGTATTTAACAGGTTGAGCGATATATGAAAAAATCTCACCTTTTACAAGGTGCGGGCGGAGTGCTGATCTCCGCCCTTGGGTTGTATCTCTTTTTCAAAAGTGTGGATACAACTGTATTATGGAAAGAGATCTGTACAACAAAAAAGTGGATCATCGCCGCTGTCATACTGCTTAATCCGCTGACCATCTGGTTCAGAGCGCTTCGATGGAAAGTGATGCTTCCGGACAGCAGAGAAGAAAAAAATAAACGCGGTCTCTTCCCCATCACCATGATAGGATTTATGTTGAATAATCTTTTACCTGCGCGCCTGGGTGAGGCTGCCAGGGCAGTGCTTCTGTGGAAACGCAATGGTTTTACAGTGGCAGAAAGTGCCGGATCACTGCTTGTGGAAAGGGCACTCGACATGTTGCTTTACTCCACTTTCTTTTTTATACCGGTTTTCGGAAACAGCAGTCTGGCTTCATTACAACCTTATGCAGCCTTAATGATTGCAGCTTTTGCAGTATCGGTTGTTTTTCTGATTGTTTACTGCAGGTTTAGAACCGAAGCATTGAAAGTAGCTTCAAAGATATTAATTCTTGTCCCTAATTCACTTAAAAACAAGGTACAAAAAATCTGTAAAGAGTTGATATCCAATCTTGAGTGGGTTTTTTCCTGGCATAAAGTCACCCGGGTGGTGTTATATTCAATACTGATGATGTTCTGTTACGTCTTTATGATGTACTTTCTGGCCTGGGGATTGGATAAGTTCAATATACTGGACAGTATGTTTGGAGTTTCCATGGCAGCACTGGGTGCAGCAATTCCATTATCGCCCGGTTATATCGGGACTCTGCACTCATCATTGCTTCAGGGGCTTGGGATGGTCGGTGTGGTGGAAAATAAGGCTGGAGCGATGGCTGTGCTTTATCATGGAATAGGTTATACGACAATCACTGCACTGGGTTTAATGTTTCTGATGAGCATGAAAGTTTCCTTTAAAGAAATAAGTAAAGCTAAAGAGGAATTGAAAAAAGAGTAAAGGTGGGAAAAGAGAATGACAAAGCAACAGGCTGCAGTTGACGAAATGAAGGTTGTTGAAAATCTTATACAATCGATAGCTGATCTGAAAAAGGAGCTGGCAAAAAAGATAATCGGTCAGCAGGAAGTAATTGATAATCTTTTAGCATGTTTTCTCAGTGGTGGTCATTGTCTTCTGGTGGGAGTCCCTGGATTAGCTAAAACCATGCTGATACAGAGCCTGGCGCAGAGTCTGAATTTAAAATTTAACCGGATTCAGTTTACACCTGACCTTATGCCATCCGATATTACCGGTTCTGAGATCCTTTTTGATGACCGAAAGAGCGGGATAAGAGAATTCCGTTTTGTTCAGGGACCGGTTTTCAGTAACATCGTTTTGGCAGATGAGATAAACCGGACCCCTCCCAAGACTCAGTCAGCTTTATTACAGGCAATGCAGGAACATGAGGTAACCTCTTCGGGGCAGACTTACAAGCTTCCTGATCCTTTTTGGGTTTTAGCTACTCAGAATCCTATCGAGCAGGAGGGGACCTATCCATTGCCGGAAGCTCAGCAGGACCGGTTCATGTTTTCGATTCAGGTAGATTACCCTGATCTGGAGACTGAACTGCAGATTGTACGTCAGACCACGGCAGCAGAATCGGTTACAATTAATCCTGTGATAAACGATTCTCAGATAAAGGAATATCGTGAACTGGTGAGCCGGGTTCCAGTTGCAGAATCGGTGATTACTGCAGCGGTAAAACTGGTCCGTGCCACTCGCCCCTCGACCCCTGAATGCCCTCAATCCTTAAAGCAACTGATCAGTTGGGGAGCTGGTCCCCGTGCTTCACAGTATTTGATTATTGCTGCAAAAGCGTTCGCTCTTCTTGATAACCGTCCTACGCCCGATCTTTCCGACATCCGCAGGGCTGCTTATCCTGTGCTTCGTCATCGGCTGATACGTTCATTTCATGCAGAGGTGGATAATGTCAGCACAGATGATATAATTAAGGCTATAGTGGAAGCAGTGATAAAGGGGAAATGATCTTTTTTGATTTCTGAATCACTCGTGCAGTATTGCTCCGGGTGGTGCCCCCTCTGTTTTATCACGTAAACGAACCGTTTCCAAAAAACATACTACTAATTTGAGAGTGGAAAAAATCCACATTCTTATTTTTTTAGTAAATAGAGCGGATTCTTATGAATAAAACCCTTCTGGAGCCCACAAAAGAGCTTCTTGAGGAATGTAAGTCTGGTAATCAGCTTGCGTTCAAAGAAATCTTCCACATGTATCGTTCTTATGCCTACAATCTTATCTATAAAATAACAGGGCCTTACGGGGATCACGAAGACTTGCTTCAGGAGGTTTTCTTTCAGATCTATCTCTCCTTGAAGACTTTTCAGGGGGATTCTTCCTTCAAAACCTGGTTTCACCGGGTAGTGATCCATGTATGTACCCGAAGATGGAGATATCAGAAAGCAGAGAAACGGATCTCCCCAAAAAATACGGTGCATCTGGATGCAGTAGAAAACACGGTGCAATCTACAGAGATTAACTCTTTAAAGCATCTGGAATTGAAAGACCTGGTGGAACAATCTTTGGATGAATTGGATTATAAGTTGCGTATTCCTTTAGTGCTAAACATATATGGTGAAATGGATCTTGCAGAAATCGCCACCATTATGGGGATTCCTGAAGGGACAGTTAAATCGCGACTTTTTACGGCGCGAAAGCAGATGAGAGAATTTCTGGACACTCTGGAAAAATAATGAACACTGAGAACTACAGAGACACCTGGTTTGAAGATGCTTTGCGGGCAGAACGAAGCGATGCTGCTATCGATTTTGATGCAGTTGAGGCTATCCTTCTGGATCGTATCAACAAAGCCGAAGAGATAGGTGTGCTTTCACTGCTGAAACTGGAAAATATTGTATCTATAGAATTATTTCAGAGAATAGAAAAGGACCTGTTTGCCCAAATTGGTCAGTATAAAGAATATGAAGAACCGGTAAATGAGTGTATAAAGACCGAAAATGATCTCACTAATGCTCAGTGGGAGCGACTGGAAGCAAAATTATTCTCCAAAATTGATAATTGTGCTGAAGCTCCGATCTGGGAGCAGTTTGTAATGGCTCCGCAGATTGAGCCCTTACCTGGTGATTGGGAACGGATTGAAGATAAAATCTTTGAACAGATCTCTCAGGCGGAAATACAGGACCCCTGGATTCTTTGCGCTAAAAATGAAGAAATATGTGCTCCGGTTCAAATTGAGAACGAGGAACAGCTTTTGGAAGAAAGACTCAGTGAAAACCAATCCATAAAGTCTTTTGAACAGGAGATTAAAAAAGAGATAGTTCTTAATTTGGGCCAGATAGAAAAGATTGAGGATTCTCTCTTTAGCCGTATAGAAAAAAATAATGAGCAGATAAAGCTGGAAAAGCAGCCTTTCTGGGCATTTATTGATCATTATCTGATAGTATTCAAGGCTGCAGGTCTGGTTTCTGCTCTGATAATATTACTTATCGGGGGTATAGCTTTCTATCCAGGATTTTATGACAAGCCAGAACCTCCGGTGAATACATTTGCATATCAGGTATATGGCAATGCCCTGAACATTACGGGTATAAGTGGTACCATAGGAAAAGAATGTGCTTCGGTTTCGGGCGGAATCATCAAGCTGCTCAACAGACATGGCAGTATTGAACTGCGAAATGATTCAAAAATCGAGTTGTTGAAGGTTACTGAAAAGACCGCTCATTACCGGGTGAAACTGTCTTATGCCAATAATAAGGATAATCGGGCTATTCCACAGGTTGCGTTTCTGGTTAACCGACATCGGCAGGATGAAGAATTTCTGATCCATACCTCCGATTATCAGATTGCTGTAAAAGGAACTTATTTTAAGCTGGAGCCGGGTTTAGCAGGAACTGTTACCACCAGAGTTCTTGAAGGAGTGGTCAGTATCTCTTCAAAGCATTTTGACCGGATAGAGCTTTCTGCGGGCCAGAGTCTTCAGTATGATCCGACAACAGAGCGTTATGTGGTCAAGGATGGTGGACCAGTAATATTGCGCCAGGATATCGAAGAGGTTCCTCAGATTGACTCGATGACCCAATACAGAATGCTGCAGATAAGAAGCTCTGTAGAAAATGCAAATGTCTATGTGAATGGCATTCTGTACGGGAAAGCACCGCTTGCCATACGCTCCAGGGTGGGCAATTGCAGTATCGGTCTTTCGAGTGATGGATATATATCACTGGATACGGTGATTACCATTCACGATGATGACCGGAATAATATTTTTACTTTTGCCCTTAATAAAGTAAACAGACCGGTTATTGCTAAAAAGGTTCAACCCCAAAAACCAGTTGAAAAATTTGATGCGACCCCGGAAAAAAGTGATTCCGGTTTACCGACTGATGTGACAGCCATTACTCCGGAACTGATTAGCAGTAAATTTCTTGAACCCGAAGATTCATCATTTAAAGAAAGTGAAGAGCTTTATTCAAAGGCACAAAAAGAGGAGCTGGCTGGAAACTGGAAAGCAGCCATTGATCTTTATCAGGCAGTGTTTGACAACCAGAATTCCCCCAGGCTGATTCGGGAGGATGCGCTGTTTTCTATCGGAAGATTAAAGGTGGATAATGTACACAACCCATCCGAAGCTTCACAGGTATTTCTGACCTATCTTGCCCTTTTTCCGCAGGGATCATTTGCAGGAGAGAGCTGGTTGAGACTGGCTGAACTGGAATTTAGTGTCAGACCCGAAAATGCCACCCGTTATTACGAGAAATTTTTCCAGTTATTCCCGCAACATCCCAGGATTGTTGAACTGAAAAATCGGGTAGGTGTTATTTATCTTCAGCAGAAACGATATGATGAAGCTATAGCTCTTTTCAGAGAGGCACTTGAAAGTCCTGTGTTTTCCGGGAAAAAAGAACGGGCGCAGATTTCAGAGAATCTTGAGCGAGCCCTGAAACAAAAAGCGGCAAGCGATAATAACATGGTAAACCGTTAATTTCCCTTTCTATTTTATCTCTTGCGAATTTGGTCTTCCTTTAAATATTTGATCCCTGACGGGATCAGGAAAAAGATAACAATACCCCAGAGATGCTTTCTTTTCACATTAAAGCTTCATCTTTGGGGACCATTTATTTCATTAATGGTTCAAAACAAACAGAAACTGGAGGAAAACAAATGGGTTCCAAAGGAAAGCACTACATAGTGGGTATTCACGTCACAAACAGAGTAAAACATATTCCATCCGTGCAGAATGTTCTCACCGAATTTGGCTGCAGTATAAAGACCAGAATTGGGCTTCATGAAGCATCTGATGACATCTGTTCACCTAATGGTCTCATTCTGGTGGAGTTGGTTGGTGATGATAATAACCTTGAAAATTTCAAATCATCTCTGCTGAAAATCGAAGGAGTTGAAGTAAAGGAGATGGTTTTTTCTCACGATTGATCATTTGGGCGACGAGTAAGGGGCTCCTAACAGGTTTCCTCCTCGTCCCCCATCTCTCTGTTATACCGTAGTTCCCGGATTGTATTCTCCTTTTCCACTGCTGTGCCTTTCAACCCTTTTTATTCCCGACTGCTGGCAGGTGACCACTCATTTGACGCATTACCGGCTGAACGATTTACAAGTTCTGGCGGGAATGCCAACTTGATCGTATTCTGCGATTGAATTGCTCTTTGTAATTGTCGTTGCGAAAAAGGGACCGGAGCAACTGCAAATTCCGCTACATTATAACATTTCAGGAAAGAATCATAAAATTCCGGATCGCGCTGAGGCATTATAAAAGCTTTACTGGCATTCCCCAGTGAGTCAATATGACTTATATAAAGACGGGTGAATATGCCTCCATCTCTTCTTGATGAAAAAATAATCCACCGGCTATTTTGTGACCACGAATGGTAACTTTCATTGTACTCACTGTTAATGTTAAGCTTTTGGTATTGACCGGTTTTCAAATCCATCAGATATAGATCACTGCTTGCATCAATGTAGGGATAAGGACCATAGTTTTGCATACAAAAAAGACAGAACCGGTTATCAGGTGATATTCTGGGCATTGCTATGCTGAGTCCTGTTTGCTCCGGAGTAAGAACTGTGTCCACATCACCCCAGGTATTTTTATCGTTATCGTAGGCAATTCGCAAAAGGTTGTATCTGGTTTTGTTGAAATTCTGGGGAGGTTCTCCGTTGTCGTTCCACAAAACCGGTGCACTGCAGTAATAAAGATATCTTCCATCTGCAGACCATGCAGGCCATGTGTTCAGGATTCTCTGTTGACTGAGCTGCGGAAGGGAAAAGATTTTGCGTTCTGATACATCATAGATAGCGATATAGGAATCATTATCGTAAACATCGATGAACTGTCTTCCTACCGAATGGAAATACTGTTGCACCTTATAGGATGAGAATGCTATATATCTGCCGTCAGGATGCCAGGCTACATGGCCTATCCTGGAAGAGAGTATGGCGAGAGAATCACCATTTGCTATGAGAGTTTCGACTCCTCCGGTACTGCTGCGAAGTTGTAATGTGAAGCGGCCCGGGTTGTTATTCATTGGTATATGACAATTAATACATTTCAACTGATCGTACTGTGAATAATTCATGGTGCTAAGAAGTTCTCTTTGCTCAAAAGAGGTGAGATCTCTTTCACATTCGCGAAGATCTCTCCAGTAACTGTACTGGAAATTCAAAAGGCGATATGTGCAGTACCTGTCTATGGGTTCCCTGGCTATGGTGTTTTCGATTGTTTTGTACCGGAGCCATTTACCCTCTTTAGTTCGGGCGAAAATCGATATATGAAGCGGATTTCCCGGATTTTTTGAGAGTAATTTTTTCCAACTCTTATCATCAATGAAGAATTTCCCTTTTTTGCCTTTCACCAAAATAGGAGACCCGTTAACAGAAGATATTTCGGCAACACTGGAGATGGAGGAGTCCTGTAACAAAAACTGCAAAGGTGCAATATTTGGAGGTATAGTAATGTCGGAGTAATCTGGTTTGATCAGTGGCATCCGGTCTGCAAATGAACACTCTTGTTTGATTCTTTCCAGATCTGTTCGACATCCGCCAAAAAACACGGCACAACAAATAAGCATGCTCCAGTATCTGTTCATTTAACGGCCCCCGGTGAATATCTGAAGGTGAAATAGAAGAAATATGAGTCACCATGGGCTGGAGCAAGTTTCGCGGCAGCATAGCTATCATTTTCCAGTTGCAGGAAATCACGTGTGAAACCATAGAAACGCTTCACTGTTTTCTGGTTTACTCCAGAAAAGGAGACTTCGGAAGAAGTATTCATCGAGCTAAATGATTGACAAAGACAAAATGCTTCATCCCAGTACCGTGGCAAGACTGTGTATCCGTATGTTCCGGCAACAGAAATCAGTCTGGGAATCTCCTCAATGCGGTTGTTAAGAAGGCAAAAGCTCATCAGATAATCGTATGCCAACTTATTACCAATATTACTTTGAAGAAGGTACCTTAGTATAATATCACTGCTCATGTTGTTGTTTAGAAAGTAATCAAGGGTATCCTTATTCCTGTGCATGGAAGCGATCCGGGGTTCAGTCAGAAGATCACCGTTATTTCTGATCATACTCAGCATTTTCCGGGCTTTATCATGATAAAAAGGAATATGCGAAAGTTTATTAAGGTATACAGCAGCAGCTTCTTTGTTTCCGATGGCAATCTGTACCATAGACCGGCGATAAAGAATATCAGGGTAGGGCCCCAGGTTTTCCATGAGCTCACCAGTAATTTTCTCGGCCGTGTTTACCAGTCCCAGATCCATTGCCAGATCAAGCACTACAATCCAATTTACATAACTGCTGACATTCATACTGCTCAACATCAGAAGCGGATCGTAAGAGAAAGAGGCCTGAGGAAATGAAAACAGTTTATCACCAGATTGACCAGTACGACAGAGGGCCTGGTTTATGGCATGCACCATGAATACATGGAGCGGGCTTGATTTTTGAGGGAAATCCTTAAAAAACACTTCGGTCCTTTCATTAAGGATCTTTTCCCATTGACCAGTCATGACATGGTGAGTTGTTCTGGCAATTATCCTGGTATAACGATTTGTAATGTCTTTGTAAAGCCACAGGGTTGCCAGAGTCAAACTGCAGATGAACAGGAAGACCTTTAAATAAAGATTGATTTTTTTCGGCAAATTAATCAAACGTTTTAAGGCAATGACCATGATTACAGAAAGCGGGAAAAATCCGATTACTATCAGTGGCAATCCGGATAACATGGCAAAATCGGTCCATCTGGTTTCCATGTTTAGAGGCAGAAATCTGCTTTCCACAATATAGAGAAGCACCCCATTAACTGCTGCAGTAATGGCAGTTGTAATAATGTTGCTTTTATCCTGGAAAATCTGATGAATAACTATGAAAAGAAGGAATAGAAGCGCTCCCCATTGCATTAAATACCAGGAAAGCCAGAAAAGAACGGTCATCCACAGAGTAGATTTGCAAAGTGAAACAGGCTGTAATCGCTGGTAGAAAAGGGCAAAGGCAAGAGAGCCTGCTACGGGAAGTAGAAAATAGATATAACTCAACTCGTACCAGGCACAGGTCGTTAATACGAAAAAAGCGGGTGCAATGGCGAGAAAAGATGGGGCACAGGAACAGGTTTGCCGAATATATGAGGTGAATATCCAGCAGAAAAACAGGATAAAACCAGTAATAACCAGTGAGCCGGCAATTGGATAATGACATGCATAGATAAAAAGCGTGACAATAAACTTTGTCCAGCCACCCGGAGTAGTCGCGATTTCGATCAGATATCGAGGGGTCAGTTCAAGAATAAAATGATTCCTGAACAACAGGTCTTTATAAGAGGAGAAGTCTTGAGATTTGATTATAGTTACATATTTATGAATACTTAGACCATTGACCGAAAAAATGACAGATGGATCGATGTGGAATAAAAGAAAGATAAAACAGATGCTGAAAAACAGCAGTATAAGACCTAAACGCCAGAATGAGAGCTTTTTTTCCAGAATATTTTTAATATCTGCAGCCAATTGAATGCTTCCTTTAGCGGTTAGATTACACAAACAAGTGTAACTAAAACCAAAAAGATCGGTTATGAGTGTCTGAAAAAGAAGATTGTCTTTTTATCAGATGAAATTTTCTGTTGCAGGAGAGGTGTGTTACCTTTGATCTGCAAAAGTTGTTTTTCTGCTCATCGATCAGTTTTCTAAACCCGAAATCGTACGTATCAGGTATAAATTAAATACAGCCATGATCTAAAGTGTCAGTTGAATACAGGATGTCATCCTGTTGGGATAGTATGCTGTTTTAATTATCCTATTACCGTGTATTTTTAAGGAGTATAACAATAATGGCATACTTGTTGCAAGCTGTGCAGATATCATTAACCTGGTTTTTATCTCAATGAGAACGGCTACCAGAAGTAGTAGGTGTTTATGGATAATAATCTGGAACTGATAAAAATGGAACGGTACCACATAAGTGAAGCTGTTGATTTCATTGGTAAAAACATGGACTCAAATGAGCAGCAATATGCCAGCCGTACCATGAATTTCCATTTCGACTGTGAAGATAATAAACTGGATGATGGCAGATCCTATTATATCTGGAAAAATGATCAGCAGATATGTGGTCTTGCTGGCCTTCATAATTATACATGGGGTCCGAAGGAAAATGTCTGGCTTGGGTGGTTTGCGGTAGGCAAGGAATTCCGCAGAAAGGGATATGGACGTCAATTAATAAAAAGAATCGAATCCATAGGTTATTCGGCCGGTTACAGAAAATTCTTTGTAGAGACCTATTCGAGTCCGCATTTCGCAGAAGCCAATTTATTCTATGTAAAAACCGGTTTTACTTTAGTAAGCAGAATTCCTTGCTACATGAATGATGGTGCTGATATGCTCATCTATTATAAGCCTGTCCAATGCACCTCTCTTAATGTTTAGCGTTCTTTACCGTTTTGACAAAAGAAGCTATCTGTTCTGTTGTTTCGGGACTCTCCAGATCTTTTTGCATTATATCTAAAGTCCCCAGCACCGGTTTGCCATACACCTCTTTTAAATCATTCAGAGCAGGATCACTGGACCGCTTTCCGGCTCTGGTCATAAAGAATGCAACCTGCTTGATCTTGTCTTTATTCTGTAACAGATAGGTTCTTGAAGCCGGTGCAATCCCTTTAAATCCCCACAATGGACCACCAATTAATACTATATTGTAACTTTCCGGGTTGTTCTTTATCGGATCGATATCT
>Ga0209510_1001451_pt1 | contig 26902 bp, 18 predicted proteins | sample BiotimSIPDNA_FD_185749 | JGI IMG/M metagenome (GOLD analysis project Ga0209510, IMG submission 185749) | Anaerobic biogas reactor microbial communites from Washington, USA - Biogas_R1 time_0 SIP DNA (SPAdes) (version 2) | ecosystem: Engineered > Bioreactor > Anaerobic > Unclassified | place...
ATATCAATCACTTCGCCGGCTTTCACCGTTCTGAGTTTGCTGGGGGAATTGCCACCCATGCGACTGCCACTGATGTAGACCAGCTTGTAATCGACCCAATCGCAACTGCCATTGTTATGGACACGCCAGCTTTTAGTAAAGGCTTGACCGGGTTTAAGCTCGGTACCAGCTGGGATGCTTAAATCAGCGAGCAATGTGCCCGCGATTGTGCACTTGTCTTGGGTTGGAAGGGCTGTTGGCGTAGGTTGGTCTGGCATGAGGGTAGGCTCATGTGTTGTTGATTCGTGCTGGTCCATGACCACAACAGCGACCTTGGCGTTTGTATAGGCTTTTCCAGAGCGATTGTAAACGCGCACTTCCAACAAAGTGGCTTCTGCCTTGTCAGGAATCCAGGATTGCTTAACGACAATGCTCTGGATTTGTGCCGCGGAATCACTGCGCACCAATTTATTGTTTGCCCAAAGTTCAACGCGTGACCAGCTTTCTTCACCGCTAATGGTTGAGGTGATGACAGTCTGACGTGATGTGTAAATTTGGGTACCGGTTTGTGGATCGATAATCTCAACGGTTAAACCAGGCTCACGTTCGCGCGAACAAGACACAACGATGAACAAGACTGCGATCAATAAAAACGCGGTTATGAGCGCGATGATAGAAAGGGCGTTTTTTTTCATAGACTTCTCCATAAGCATTCCAATAATGCAATGATAAAACGCTTACTGGGCGCGAAAAGTTCCTGTTCAGGTTGATCTGTAAGCCGTATTCTGTCGAGGACATGCATCTATCTTGGCGAATCGTCACCGATACGCTCTTGCGGTCTACCCGAAAATCAATTGAGCCGAGCAAACTCTCTTTTCTGTTTGACCTTGCACCGGATGGGGGTTACCTGGCCGGGCTTGTTACCAAACCCGCCGGTGGTCTCTTACACCACCTTTTCAACCTTACGTTCCGCGAACGCGGTATGTTTCTGTGGCCCGATCCAAAAGCTTACGCCTCTCCAGGTGTTACCTGGCATCCCGCTCTATGGTGTACGGACTTTCCTCACTCTGGGGCGAGCGCGCACGTCCAATCAACCTGAACACTCAAATCATAGCAGAAAAGGGTTTACAAGTCCAAATCATTTGAGCAGGGGTTTCTGTTTCAAAAGTCGATAGTTTCAAAATAAGGAAAAAAAGAGAGTTCCTGTCATAATTGAATTTGTGAGAAAACAAAAAGGAGGAACTCTCAAATGACATCTATCGATGCCTCAATAATTATAACGGTAAAAGTGGCGGATATTAGCGAAAGTCATGAAACTAAAATATCCTTTCATAACATAGAAGCAGATCTCAACGCTGCTTTTCAGGAAGGAAGACGGCAGTCAACAGCTGTTCTGTTTGATCTACTTGAAAGCAATCTTCACGCTTTCATTTGCAGTTATAAAAACTGGAAGAATGTTGGTACTGATAAACGATCTGTCTTAATGGAAGCAGGTACAATCACCTATCGCAGGCATATTTACTTAGATGAACAAGGTAATCGACGTAAACCCTTTGACGAACTTATCGGACTGCAAGCCTATCAACGTAACAGCAATAAAGTTGAAACTATGGTAGCCAGCCTGGCAACAGTTAGTAGCTTTCGCGATGTGGCTGAATTGTTTTCATATGTCACCAAAGAATATATCAGTCCCAGTACAGTTTATCGAATGACTGGACGTGTAGGCAAAAAGTTGCGAGCCATAGAACAAATGGAAGATGAGCAAAACATTGAACCGGGCACCATCAAAACAAACCGATTGATGGCAGAAGCAGATGGCGTGATTATCCGTCTCCAGGGCGAAGCACAAAAACGGGCAGAAGTGAAAGTAGCCGTGTTTTATACGGGGAAAACCCCCATTGCTCTCCATCGGAACCGGTTATTGAACAAATTTATGACCTGTCAGTTAGGTATGAGCAATGAAACATGGCAAAAGCATTTGAGTACTTTTGCTGACAGAACTTTCAAACTCAGCGATGTGGCTTTTGCGCAAATTGGCGGAGATGGAGCGAAATGGGTACGCAACTCCTTTGAATATCTTGGTGTGCCTATGTTGCATTTACTGGATCGTTACCATGTTATTCGAAGTCTTAGAAGCGCTTTTGCTCAGCATTTGGACTTGAAAGAAACTCTGGCAAAACTCTTTAGCGAAGGCTTTACTGCTGTTGAAGCTGATTTGTTAGAAATCATTTCCAACAGCAAGGGTGCTGTCAGAGAACAGCAAATAAAATGCTTTGATTATCTTAGATCCAATCAGGACGCCATCACGGATTTGGACAAACGCGGTTTCGGTGATCTCGGCTTTTGCAGCATGGGTGCTATGGAAGGTAATGTAGGTAAACTGATTGCCAAAAGAATGAAAGGGCACGGAAGGTCATGGTCGATACAGGGTGCGCAGAATATCTTAGCGGTTATCAGATACAAAAACCTGACCAAAACCGAAACTTTTGCAATGACAGCAATGCCAGTGCCTGAACCCAAAAGCCGATGGAGATATCAGCGTTACAAAGCGCCTGAATGGACACCAAATTCAGCTTCAATACCAATCTTTTCCAGCACACACGCGACGGAACCTTGGGTACAATTATTCAAAAGCAAAGTCAATGGCAGTTTCTCTATCAATGCCTTTTTCTAGATTCTATCGAAAAGTGAAACAGAACCAAAACTCATCATATTAAATAAGCCCCCTCACGTAGAAGGGGCTTATTATCTTTATTTACAATCCTTTAAACAGCTCAACAGCTTTCCACCAAACTCACATGCCCTTGCTCCAGGTAATACTTTGCCTGGGCTGCCCACATCTCTGCATACAAACCGCCTTGCGCCAAAAGCGAATTGTGCTCGCCGCGTTCAACAATTTCGCCTTCATTGAACACGATGATATCCGAGCAGAAGCGGCAAGAGGACATACGGTGCGAGATAAACACGGTCGTTTTTTCTTCAATGATCTCGTTCAGATGCGCGTAAATATCCGCTTCGCTGATCGGGTCAAGCGCAGCAGTGGGTTCGTCCAGAATCATCACCGAACCCTGGTTATACAAAGCCCGCGCGATAGCCATTTTTTGCTGTTCGCCACCGCTAAAATGCATCACCCCGCCAGTGAACGAAGCCACTTCCGTTTCCAAACCTTTGCCTTCTTCTTCGAGTTCCGCCAGACGTTCACCGAATCCCGCCATCTCCAAACAGGCACGCACTCGGGCTTCGTCATAATCCACGTCGCAAGCCACATTTTCCGCCACCGGAAAAGCGAAAAGCTGAAAATCCTGGAATACCGCCGAGAAAAGTCGCAAATACTCCTGACAATCGTATTTGCGGATGTCCACACCATTCAGCAAGATACGCCCTTCGGTTGGGTCATACAGCCGGCATAAAAGTAAGACAAAAGTCGTTTTGCCAGCACCGTTCAAACCCACCACAGCGTGGCGCTTTTTCATATCCAGGGTCACATTCACATTGCGCAAAGCCCAGGTATCCGAACCGGGGTATTTGAAGCTGACATTTTCCATGGTCAGCAAAACTTCGTGGTCGCGTCGTTTTTCAACCGGAATCGTGCCGGTTTCCAGCGCGTTTTCTTTTGCCATATAGTTTTGGATATCCTGATAGTAAGGCACGCGTCGTATAATCAAAGCCAGATTTTCGCTAAAACTCAGCCAGGACTTGCTGACCTGAATAAGGCTTTTGGCATAGGTCACCACCATCGCCAGGGGCACGGCATGGGTCATCACTTTGACACCCGCGATAAACCACGCCATTAGCATAAAAACGAAGGCACTGATGTCCTTATTGAATATTTCCCTTTCCATAAGTTTATTAGCTTTCGTAAAGAAGCCTGTCAAAGCCTTGTTTTTCTCCTTATACCATGCCCCAATCATAGGAATCATATCGTAGACCTGGTACATGGCATAATTCCCATGCGCGAGCAACACTTGCATCAAGATGTAGTTCAAATCGGTTTCAACTGTAATATGTTCATCATGATAACTTTTGCGCTGTCTTGCGAGTTGGTCGTTGGAGCGTTTTGTCAAAAGCGTCACCAGACTAATCAAAAGAATCGTCAAGACACTTACCAGCCAGGGTTGCGCGATTACAGCAAGCCATCCTTCACCTTTAGGCGCTGAAAGCAACAGCACCGCGCTTAGCGAGATGGACGTGACCAGGCTCAGCAAATCGCCCAAAAGTGCGAATAGTTCCCCGATAAACTCATTAAAATGCCCCTCAAAGTTCATCGACTGAAACGCGCGCTGAAACGCATTCCTGGCGTCGTTATCCTGCGAGCTGGGATAGTCAAGGGTCATCGGTTTCTCATGCATTTTAGCGGAAAACGCCTCGTGCAGATCACTGCCCTGGATTCTGAGATAACGCGCCAAAAAGTCTTTCAGCAAATTAAGAGCGATGGTCAGCCCCACCAGCGCCAGGCCCCATGTCCAGGCTTTCGACCAGTTATGGCTGATGAAGCCCTCTAAAACCGGCGCGATGAGCAGGATCGGCACATAGATGGTGGCTAAGTTCAGCAAGGTGTGGATGAGTACCAATGGCGTGTAAGATCGCTTGAGGGTATGAACTTCCCTGAGAACCCACAGCAGCGTTTGCCACGCCTTTTTGCGTTCCTCTTTTTTGCTGGTTTTGTTTACCTTTTCTGCCTGGCTCATAGTGCCGCCTCCGTTTGATAATATTTAGCCTGTTCGTGGAACATGTGCTGATAAGCGCCTTTGGCTTGCATCAAAGACGCGTGCGTGCCAGTTTCAACGATTTTGCCGTCTTTCAGGAAAACGACACGGTCGCAAAACTGGGTGGAAGAAAGCCGGTGCGAGATAAAAACTGCGGTCTGGTCCTGGGTCAGTTCGTGATACCGTTCATACATCGCCGCCTCTGCCAGGGGATCCAGCGCCGCTGTGGGCTCGTCCAAAATGAGGATGTCGCCCCCCTTATACAAGGCGCGCGCCAGCATCAGTCGCTGGTTTTCCCCGCCTGATAAGGTCACCCCGTCTTTGTGCAGATAAGTCGTCAGCTCGCTGTGCACGCCCTTGCTCAAGCGCGCCACCACATCGCTTAAGCCCGCTTTTTCAATCGCGCGCTTCAGACGTTCGTAGTCAATTTCACTTTCGGGCTGGCAGGCGATATTTTCCGCCAGAGTCGTGGCGATGATGGTCACATTTTGAAAGACCATAGCAATTTTTTGATAAAGTTCCGTGGGCTTGAATTCTTTGATGTTGATATCGTCATAATAGATTTCGCCCCGCGTTGGCTTAAAAATACCCGTGGCCAGCTTTACCAGCGTCGTTTTTCCTGCGCCATTTTCGCCAACCAGGGCAATTTTCTCACCGGGTTTAATCGTAAGGTTGATGTCTTTCAGCGCCCATTTTTTGTTATCGTCTTCACTGGTGTAGGCATACGAGACGTTCTCAAAGCGAATGGTGCCAATACGTTCTGGCACCAAACCTGGTGTGCCGGTTTGGTCGTATTCCGGCTGAAGCATCGCTTCGCGATAACGCGTTACGATGAGATTATTCTGCGCCAAAAGCGCGCATTTATTAAATATCCCGCTCACAAAAGTGCTGATGCCCAAAATAACGCCCATATAAAGCACAAAATCCGCCACGGGCATTCCCGCCTGAACGCGCCTGAAAAGAATGATAAAAGCAATCACATCGCGCGCGATGCTCAGCAGCCAAAAGCAAGCGTCCGCGGCAAAAAGCCGATACTGTTTTCCGCGCACATAGGAATCCCAACGCTTGCGCAAGTCCAGATACTTTTTCTTAAAGATGTCCACGATGGGGTATAATCTGACATCTTTCGCCGCCTCATTCTTCAGGGCGATCATTCGCATGTAGTAGCCTTCCGACCAGAGTTCTTCGCTTTCCTGATTTTTCTCATCAATCTGTTTCAAAAAAATAACCGATACGATGCCCTGCCCGATTGCGGGCAACAGAATCAGGGGCAGCCACTGCCATTCCAGGCGTGCAGAGAACAGAATATAGAGCAAGGTGTTGATGACATTGACCCCGATATCCCGCAAATTGGTCATGAAAGCTTCCACGCCAACTTCATTACTATGATAAACCGCGATTCTCAGGTTATCGCGAAGGGTTTTACCTTCCGTGCCTTCCATTTTCTCGGCAGGCATCATCATCGGTTTCATCGCGACTGGATAGGCTTCCAGTATGCGAAAGAGAAAACTGAGCATAAAAGTTTCGTTATTCAGAATGTTTTGCAAGAACATCGCGATACCCAGCCCGGCCACTAATCCTAAAAAGGGCAGAAAAGTCTCAAAGTTTTGTAAGGCGACAATCGCCCGCGATGGCACGAGTACCACCAGCACCGCGACCGCGCCACTGAACAAAAAGTACAAGAAAAAATACAACCACGCGGGTCTTTTGATGGGCAGTTTTCGCCACTCTCTACATAAGAATTTGAAGTTTTTCCAGAGATGTTTCATAGTTCACCTTTTTCGAGTTATCCAACAAGCATAGAATAACAAATCTTTTCATCGATTTTGCGCTTTTGTCGTGAAATGTCGTTTTTCTGACGTGAAAGGTTGTTGGTGGGGTTTATAGTGTTTTTTTGGAACTTTTATCATGCCCGCGGCGGGACGCTGGCAGGCGAGTATGCTTTGTTTGCACATGGTCGGGAGACCATGACGGAACATTTACTTTTTTTCGCCCCAACGTCTCGCCATGCAGATTAACCTCTTGCTTTTGCTTCGGCGAGATGCCTCAGCGAACGAGTTTAGGATTGCGCGTGGCGGATGTGTTGACAGATTAGTGTTCGTGGTATATGGGACGCCACGCGCCAGCTAATTTTATTTACTGATGCATGGCATCCGTGCCATGCATACTTAGCCCGCAGCGGGACGCCGGGGGCATCAGTATTACAACTCCTGCCGGCGTCCCGCCGTGCAGATACACGTTTGAACATTTTTGCTGTATTTGAGTTGTCAAAAAAACCACCCCCTTTGATTCCCCCTCCCAAGGAGGGGGGGAATTAGACTTTACTCCGCCATTCCTTATGACGCATAGTTAGGAGACCATATACAAGCAGAAAATAACTGACCACTAACTACGCCCAACTGGTGCGGGGTGTCTTTGCCATGCATTTTCTTAATTCGACGAGAAGCCTCAGTGAACGAACTTACTAAATATTCCCCCCCTCCTCGGAGGGGGATTCAGGGGGTGGGCTCTTTCATTACATCCTTGACTTCACTTTTCTTGCTTTGGCGAGAAGCAGATTCGGCTTGTACTTTGCCCTCCACGAACTATATGTAAGTATAAAACCTATTACCGCTCCAAAGGCACAGAAACCTCAGCGGCGAAGATGCCCGGCTCGTTTTGCAAATTCAAAAAGCCCTGGTACTTTTCCAGCAGCAACTTTACCCTTTTAAGCCCCAAACCATGATCGCCCCGCTTGGTGCTGATATAGTGGCGTTCGTTGAAATCCAGAATTTCTTTCGCCGCGTTTTGGATCGAAAGATAGAGCTGCTCGCCTTGCGTGTCAAAATAAAGGCGCAACCAACGCTGCCCAGGCTCAATCTGCCGACATGCCTCAATCGCATTATCCATCAAGTTCCCCAAAATCACGCATAAATCTACATCGCTGATGGGCAAATTCGCCAAAACCGCTACCTTAACATTCAAATCAATGTTATGTTTTTTTGCCAAGCTGAGTTTGCTGTTGAGAATAGCATCCACCATCGCGTTTCCGGAATTGACCAGCGTATCAATGCCGTCCAGCTCCGCCTCAAGCTCGTTGAGATGCTTACCCAGCTCCTTGACCTGCCCTTGCGCCAGATACGCCTTGAAGGTCTGCAAATGGTTATGATAATCATGTCGCCAGCTGCGCATCTGCAGATAAATGTCTTTGACTTCCTGATAATGACTGCTCAGCAAACTTTGCTGAAAAGCCCGCGAGTTGATGTCAAAATGCTTTTGGATGGAATACATCAAGCCATCCAGCGCGATAAAGCTGAGACCGCTCAAAATCATTTGCAGATAAAGCGGATTTACAAAGCATAAACCGGCAAACAGCAGAGCCACCAATAACGCGCGTGGCCAGGTGAGCGACTGTTTCCATGCCCATATCAAAATGAGAGCGAATAAAAAGCATGCGTCAAAAGAAAACCGCATCGGTAAAAGCAAGGCAAAGCAGGGCGTTATCAGCAAAACAGGCAACAGCCAGCGCAGTTCGATGCGAAATGGCTCGTCGTCATAAAAAAGCACGAAGAAGAAAAGCGTCAGCCCACCACCGGCGAACAATATCCATGGGCGCGAAAGCCACACCGCCAAACCCGAAAATCCCGCCAGGATAAGTGCCATTATCAACACATTCGCCCAGTTCACCTTGAACCGTGCCAGCCGGAAAACCACATACACCGGCACGCAAAAAAGCAGCAAGACCAACAGGCTCATGCGCTATGCCCCCGTCGGTACGCCAGCCACGCTTTTGAAACCTCCTGCCAGCGACCGCGCGCGATAGGCACGATGAAGCCATCCGCCATTTTGAGTTCATCGTGGCTGATGCGCGACACCCAACCCAAATGCACTATAAAACTGCGATGTGGGGAGATAAACACGCCCGACCCAGCGACTTCTTCCAGGCGGTTCAGCCAGTTTTGCAAACTATCCCGGCTTGAATATTCCAAAAGGGCAGCGTCTGGTGGATTGCCGGGGCGGTTATAGAACAGTGTGCTGGTATGCCCGAGCACTTCAATATAATGGATCGTTTCGATGGCTATCTCACTGAGCACCCCACCTTGCTCCAATAGCAAACGCGGCGACTGGCGCGCCAGCCTGACCCGCGCCTTTTCAAGCACCGCATAAAGCTCTTTGACGCTCACCGGCTTCAGCAGATAGTCCAGCGCGTTAACCTTATAGCCTTGAAAGACAAAATCCTTAACGCCTGTAATGAAAACCACCATCGTTTCGCAGCCTTTGGCGCGCAAGCGTTCCACTAATTGGATGCCACTCTCGCCTGGCAGCTGAATATCCACCAGCAGCAGATCAAAAGCCCCATCCTCCTGAGCAAAGAGGAAACGCTCCGCGTCTTCAAAAGCCACCACCCGTCCGATAGGCACGTTGGCTCGCAGCCAATCCCTGACGGCTTGACACAAAGCTTCGCGTTGCGCTTTTTGGTCTTCAATAATGGCGATGTTCATGACGCACCTGTCTGACTTTATTGTACCCACTGTTGGGCGTCGGTGTAATGATTTTTAAGACAGACTGTGTTCTGCAGTCGGTTATTTATCGCTTTCGTTATTTCGTTCCTGCTCTTTTTTAGCAAGAGCGTTTGTATTCTCGCTGCCTCTGAAAACAATAAACTTCCACCACAAAAATTCGCCGGCAAAGTTCAAAATCATGGTACTGCCTTTGATGATGTACTCATTGACACCAGCCCCATCAGCTAATTTACCAAGCCAGGCCGTAAGCGGAATAAAGAACGCGTAGAACAGCCCAACCTTCAGCATGGCGATGGGGACGTTGTTAGCTGATTTGAAGGTATAGCGGCGGTTGAGGGTAAAGTTCCAGAGCACTGAGAGGACAATGGAAATGACATGCTTGTAGGCATAAGGCAAAGGAGTCAACGCGTCTAAAATGATAAACGATACCGCCTCAATCCCCGCGGCGGAAATAGAAAGCAAGGTGAATTTGAGGGCTTGTATCAAAGCCTCACGCGACTTTAAAGGCGCATCCTTGGAAACCGGCGCGTCCTGAGAGACAGTGATATCCTCAGAGACCGATGTGTCTAACGGGGCACTTGTTGGTTGTACATTGGGAGTTTCCTGGTTTTCTGTGGACATAGCGAATTCCTTTTGTCAATGAATTTGATTGAGGTGATGAAATAGCTTTTTATTGGCGGCATAGAGTTTGATAAATGCCGCATAGTTTTTATCATGCACAGCGCGAGCCTCCGGATGAGGCATAAAAACGCGATCCGGTTTGATCAGCGCCTCGGCATCCTTCAAGTCAGCAATACGACCCAAGCCAACCGCGACCACCAAAGCCGCGCCTACAGCCCCCACATTCTGCGGTTCTGGCACGGTCTCCACCGGAACCTGCAAAACATCCGCCAGAATTCCCGCGGTTACAGGCGATAGCGCGCCACCACCAACGAAGCGCACCTTATCGCCCGGCTTGATCTTCCTGCTGATCGTTTCCAGGAACCAACGCATATGGTAGCAAACTCCTTCCACAACCGAGCGAATAAGTTCGGTCTTGCCTGTTTCCAATCCGATATTAAAGAAGATCCCACGCGCGTTCGCGTCCTCAAAAGGACAGCGGTTGCCATGCAGCCACGGGGTAAAAATAACGCTACCAGAACCCGCGGGCGTTTCGGAAATAACTTTGGACATATAGTCGTACAAACTCTTATACTCCGAACTCGGGTCATCCGCGACATGCTGTTTGCTGAGATAAATATTAATCTCGTCCAGAGCGAGGTGGTCGCGTACCCACTCCAGGCATTTGCCCGCGGTCTCGAGCTCCGCGAAATAATTGTAAAGTCCGGGTTGAACGCCCACAACCGAGGCGATCATGGCACTTGTATCCACAATATTTTGATCGGTAACCGTGGAGACCCAACCGGACGTGCCCATATAGACATGGGTCATCTCCGGACGCACGCAACCTGCGCCAACACCAATCAAAGCCGCGTCACTGCCACCGGAAAAGACAGGAATTCCGGGATTCAGCCCGAGTTCAGCCGCCGCTTCTTCCAATAAAACGCCCACTTTTGCTGTTGACTCGACAATGTCGGGCATATGCTCCGGCAAAATCCCAAGCCGTTTGATAAGCGCAGAGCTGAATTCAGGCGTTTTGGTGTTTTTATCCATCAACAAAGTGGCAAAAGCAGAATCCCGACTCATGGTAAATTTGCCCGTCATGCGTGCCACCAGGGCATCCTTTACATCCAACCACTTGTGCGCCTTTGCGTAGACTTCAGGCTCGTTTTCTTTCACCCAAAGGTACTTCCAAACCGGATCCTTGTCGCTGCCAGCGACAACGCCCGTGTGATAAAGGCTCCGCAAAAGGAAATCCAAACCAACACCGGCGACCTGAGGTCCCCCGCCGGCGTGCGCCTTGCGCACCCCACCCGAGCGCTGGTCCATATAGCTCATCGACGGGCGCACCGCCCGCGCCGCTTCGTCAAGCAAAACCACACTTTGCGCCTGTGCGCAGAAGCTGATGCCCGCGATTCGCGCGCACGCTTCCGGGTCGCGGCTGACCAGTTGCCGCGTCGTCTTGCACATGGCCTCCCACCACTCCTGCGGATTCTGCTCCACGCCACCGTTTGGCAAGACGCTCAGCGAATAGCTCGCGAAGCTTGAATCCTCCAATCGGATGGTCGCGCCCTCCGGTCCATCTCCATCACCCAGGTGAAACAAACAGGTTTTTACCCCTGTTGTGCCAATGTCATACGCCAGTATCTTCATCTTTAAGCCCCTTTCGTTAGTCTTCAGCTACCAGGAGTGCCCCTTTCAAAAATTGAAAGGTTTCCGAAATAACTTGCTCATCATAAGCTTCCCTGTCAATCATTGGATGGTTATACATTTGAAAACGAATCCTGTAATAATCGCAGGCATAAGCGAACTGGAGCGACAAAAAGATATTATCCATCGTAAAAGCAGCAAGCCTGGCATCCAGTTCAGGCTTCACTTCTCCCTTGCGCTGTCCTTCTTCCAACATTTTGATATAACGCTCTGAGGTAAAAAGCTCCATACTCCGCGGAAGTTTATTGATTAGGTCCTGATTGCCAATCGAGGACATCTCGTGATACAAACGAATTAAAGTCTCCTCTTCGCGAGAGCTTTTAACAGCCAATCGCAGGAGCGCTTCTATTTTCTGAGCGACAGTCAGCGTTTCATCGTCAACCACTTTTCCGGCATATTCTTCAATCATGGCGGAACCGTACTGAACGATATAAAGGAAGAGATTCTCTTTTGTCGTGAAATAGTGGAAGATTGACCCCACACTGATTTTAGCCTGTTTGGCGATGCGGTTGGTGTTAGCCAGTTCATATCCCCGTTCCGCGAATTCATCAATGGCGGCTTGTAGAATTCGGTCCTGTTTTTCCTCATCCAGGCGTTTGAAACTTTCATTGGCAAAACTGTCCATCTTAGTTCACATCCCATTATTGAAATGAATTTGACAACACATCGCATTGAGTGAACACTCAATATCTTGTGCTCTATACTACCACATTTGCTAAAAAACTTCATGTTTTCCCATGAATTCACACAATGGATTCATAAAAGTCCCTTGCGCATTGGCTCTACTCGTGGTAAATTAAATTGAGTGGCCACTCAATTTTGAGATGTGGCCAAGAAAGAGGTTCAAGGAGTTCACCATGATCGATTTAAGCGCCGCAACAATCAGAAAACAAACCGAAGCACTGGACGAGCTGATCAAAAAGCCCATCCATTCCATTTCCCCAGACGCGCTTGCCACATACAAGTCAGAATACTTCGACAAAAAATGTATCAAAAGTTACGAGATGATCCAGGAGGCCAAAAAGGTCATTCCCGGAGGCGTGCAACACAACCTCGCCTTCAACCACCCCTTCCCGCTCGTCTTCACCAAGGCGGAAGGCGCTTATTTGGAAGACCTCGATGGCAACCGCTATTTCGACTTTCTGCAAGCCGGCGGCCCAACCGTCCTCGGCTCCAATCCGCCCGAAGTGCGCGAAAAAGTCATCGACCTGCTGAACACCTGCGGCCCCTCCACCGGCCTCTTCCACGAATACGAATACCGCATCGCCAAACTGGTCACCGAGCTCATTCCCTCCGTCGCCTGGCTGCGCATGCTCAACTCGGGCACCGAAGCCTGCATGGCAGCCATCCGCGTCGCCCGACTGGCAACCAAGCACCGGCACGTCCTCAAAATGGGTGGCGCCTACCACGGCTGGAGCGACCAACACGCCTATGGCATCCGCGTCCCGGGCAGCAAGTTCACCCAGGCCCATGGCATCCCGCTCTTTATCTTCAGGGGCATTGACGAGTTTTTCCCGGGCGACCTCAACTCGCTTGAACGCAAACTCCGCCGCAACCAACTGCGTGGCGGAACCGCTGCCGTGATGATTGAACCCGTTGGTCCCGAAAGCGGCACCCGCCCCATCAGCATCGACTTCATCAAAGGCGCTGCCGAGCTTTGCAAAAAGTTCGGCGCCCTGCTGATTTTCGACGAAGTGGTCACTGCCTTCAGGCTCTCACCCCATGGCGCGCAAGGCATCATGGGTGTTGAGCCCGACCTGACCGTCTTCGGCAAAGTCATCGCTGGTGGCTATCCCGGCGCGGGCGGCATCGGCGGCAAGGAAGAATTCCGCAAATACCTCGCGGCTGGCATCCAAACCGGCGATAAGGTAAAAAAGGCGCTTGTTGGCGGCACCATGGCGGCAACCCCCATCTCCGCCCTTGCCGGCTATTACACCCTCAAACGCATTCAGGAAACCAACGCCTGCGAAAAAGCCAACGCCATGGGCGACCGCCTGACCGCGGGACTCAAAGAGCTGATCCAAAAGCACCATCTTCCCTTCGTCGCCTTCAATCAGGGCTCCATTTGCCACCTCGAAACGGTTGGCACCATGCACTTCAGCGTCAACTGGGCAAAGCCCTGGACCATCCCCGCTGTCCTGCACGAAACCTCCAAACGCAAAGCCGAGATGGAACACATGGGCGCGGCGTATATGGCGGAAGGTCTGGTCACCCTAGCCGGCAGTCGCCTCTACACCAGCGCGGCATACGACGAAGAGAAAATCGACCAGGCTCTGGCCGCCTTCGACCGCGTCTTTGAGCACGTCGTTCCGTTCGAATAGCAGGCACCCCATGCCAAACACTCATGAAACAGAAACGCGCCAGATGGTCGTCAATCTGGCGCAGGATTTTCTCAAAACCGGACTGGTTGTGCGCACCTGGGGTAACTTCAGCGCCCGTCTTGACGCGCGCGGCTTCGTCATTACCCCTTCAGGCAAGGCATACGAGGGCATGCAAACCGCCGAGCTCGTTACCGTCGCCACCACCGATGGCAAAGCCCTGACAAAAGGCAGCGGCAAACCCTCTTCCGAGTCCCCCATGCACGCACGGGTCTACCAGCGCTATCCCGAAATAAAAGTTGTGGCGCATACCCACCAGGTCTATGCCTCCGCGCTCACCCTCTTGGGGACGGATATCGATGTTCCCGAACCATGGCAGCCCGTTTTGGGCACAACGCGTATCCCCCTGAGCGCTTATGCCCTGCCCGGCAGCAAAGCGTTACACAACAATATGGCCGAGACCCTCTCTCGTAGCAATTCGCGAATCGTGCTGATGGGCAGGCACGGCGCTTTCATCCTTGCCGAAACCGCGGCGGAATGTCTCCGTCTTGCCCAGGATTTGGAGCGTTTTTCCACCGAGCTCTTCGCGGAGCGGCTCGGCAAAGCAATCGACCACAGGCCCGATATTCAAAGCGACAGCGACGAGGAAACAAGCCTCGCGCTCGCCTTACAGAAAACGACGCGGGAAGGCATCGCTGTATCCGCGGATGGCGAAGTGCTGCCCTGGCTTTCACGCACTTTGAAGCCTTATCTGGATGACTTCGCGCAGATTTGCGGGGTCAGCGTCAGCCAGAAGCGCGGATCCGCCAGTGTCGTTTTCGACCCGGTCGCGCGAGTGGCGATTTGTTACGGCAAAGATGAAACCGACGCGAAGAACGTCCGCGCCGTATTGGAAAAGAACGCCCGGGCCGCCAACATCGCCCAGTTGACCGGGCAAAAACCCATCCCCGCCTGGGAATCCCTCGCCATGCGCCTGGTTTATCAGTTGAAGTATTCCAAACAGGCAAAGCGATAAAGGGGATTGCTGTAAACCACAAAAAGCACTGATAATCAGTCCATTAAGCAAACACTACAAGGCAAGAGTTTTGCAGACTCCTACCTTATTCTTTTAGCTCACCCTCAACCGTCCAATAATCGGCTAATAACTCTGCCTGATCGAGGACCTTCGTAACTGAAACGGTATATTCTTTAGTAACGGGGTCATCTGGCGGGTATTTGTAATGTCTTAAAATCCGTTTTACTTCCCGGCGTAACGCGGCCTGAACACTGGCTTTCAACTGCCAGTCGATACTCGTGTTTTTCCTTATCTTCTCTACCAGTTCAAAGGCGATTTGCTTCAAAACCGGCACACCAAGGGCTTCTTCCGCTGATTTATTATCTGCCAGGGCATCATAAAAAGCGAGTTCTGCGGGCGACAGACCCAGCTCTTTGACCCTTTCATCTTCTTTTTTTATCGTCCGTGCCATATTAATCAGCTCTTCAATCACCTGAGCAGAGCTGATCAGTCCAGCCTGATAGCATTTTATTATTTCCGCTAACATTTCAGAGAACTTTTTGCCCTGAACCATATTAAATTTTCCACGCGCTTTAATCTCATCGTTCAAGAGTTTTTTGAGCAGCTCCAGTGCCACATTCTTTCTTTTCATGTTCTGAATTTCCCATAGAAATTCATCTGAGAGAATAGAAATGTTCGGCTTTACAATTCCCGCCGCGTCAAAAATATCCACAACCTCACTGGAAACAATCGCGTCGTTGATGATTTGGCGAATTTCCGCATCAAGCTCATAATCGGTCTTCGTCGCGGTTCGCTCATCCATTTTTCTTATTCGTGCCTTAATCGCCTGGAAAAATTTCAGGTCATCTCTAAGCGCCAAAGCGCGCTCATGGGGCACAGCCAACCCAAAGGCCTTGCTTATGTTCGACAACTGGTGCAAAAAGCGGTCCTTACCCGTGCGTTTTACGGTGCCATCCACGATTTCTTCCAGCCCCAAAATATAGTCGGTCGCGTCTAAAATGAAGTTCAGTTTTTCGCTCACATCTTCCAGTTCAAAATAGCGTTTGTAATCAAAGCCATGGAAAAGATTTTGCAGAATCTCATGATATTCCAGCAATTTGGCAACGGCTTCTTCCTGGTCAATGGCCACTTCTCCACGCCCACTGTTGGCGATGTAATTGGCCAGTGCCTCCTTAAGATCCTGCGCGATACCGATATAATCAACAATCAAGCCTCCCGCCTTACCTTCAAACACCCGGTTTACCCTGGCGATCGCTTGCATAAGCGTATGCCCATTCATCGGTTTGTCGATATACATGGTATGCAAGGGGGGCGCGTCATAACCGGTCAGCAGCATATCGCGCACAATCAATAACGAAAGCTCATCTTCAGGGTCTTTGAGCCTTTCGCTGATGTTTTTGCGTGTCTCTTTGTTATAGATATGTGGCTGGAAAGAAACCGGATCGGTCGATGAGCCGGTCATCACAACCTTTATCTTGCCTTTTCGATAGTCGCTGTCGTGCCAATCGGGTCTTAGTTTTATGATTTCGTCATAAAGCTCAACACAAATGCGCCGGCTCATGCAAACAATCATACCTTTACCACCCAAGACCGCTTTACGGGCTTCAAAGTGGTTCACGATGTCCGTCGCGATCTGTCTGAGCCTGTCCGCGCTTCCCACCACGGCTTCTTTGGATGTCCAGCGCGCCTTGCCCCGTTGGCGTTCTGTCAGTTCTTCCGTTTCCAAAAGCTCTTCCACGCGCTCGTCCATAAGCGCCCGGTCCGCTTCGCTCAGGCTGATTTTCGCCAACCGGCTCTCGTAATAAATCGGCACCGTCGCGCCATCCTCAACCGCCTGCTGGATATCGTAGATATCCACATAATTGCCAAACACCGCCTGGGTATTGGCGTCGGTTTTTTCCACCGGGGTACCGGTAAAGCCGATGAAGGTCGCTTTGGGCAAAGCGTCGCGGATATGGCGCGCGAAGCCATCAATAAAGCCATATTGGCTACGGTGGGCTTCATCGGCAATAACCACGATATTACCGCGCTCACTCAAAGTCGGGTAAACACTGCGTCCTTCGTCCGGGAAAAACTTTTGAATGGTCGTAAACACAATGCCACCCGATGCTACCCGTAAAAGGCTTTGCAAATGCTCCCGGCTTTCCGACTGCACCGGTGTCTGGCGCAGCAGACTCTTGCAACCCACAAAGGTATCAAATAGTTGCTGGTCCAGGTCGTTACGGTCGGTTAACACGACGATGGTCGGGTTTTTCATCGCTGGTTCGCGCACCAGTTTCGCGCTGTAAAAGACCATCGAAAGACTCTTGCCCGAGCCTTGCGTGTGCCACACCACCCCCGCGCGGCGATCCCCTTTCACCTGGTGTTCCACGGTGGGCAAATCATAGATGGCGGGGTGGTCGCGCGTTTGGCGTTTTTTCGGGTCCGCGCTGGCGCGCAAGGTCGATTTTAACGCCCGGTTTACCGCGTAATACTGATGGTAGGCTGCCAGTTTCTTGATCTTCTTATTACCGGTGTTATCAAAAACGATAAAGTTTTGGATGATGTCCAGTAAGGCTTCAGGCTTTAACATGCCCTGAATAAGCGTCAGGACTTGGATATTGCGGTCCTGGTCGGGGATGGTGAGCCCATCCGGGCTTTTCCACTCCATAAAGCGCGTCCACTGGCTCGAAATCGTTCCCGCGCGCCCGTACCAGCCATCGGTGATAACCTCAAAAGCGTTGGTGCGGAACAATGAAGGTATCGTGGCATGGTAGCTTTGCAGTTGCGAAAAAGCCGACATGATATTGGCGTTGGGGTCCGCGGCGTTTTTAACTTCAATCACCACCAGGGGCAGCCCGTTGATAAAGAGCACGATATCCGGGCGTTTATTGATGTGATTTTCAAGCACCGTGAACTGGTTTAGCGCCAAAAACTGGTTGTTGCCCGCGTTTTCAAAATCGATGAGCCAGGCTTTTTCGGTGCGAACCTGGCCATCCGCGCGACGGTAGCGCACATCCACACCATTGATTAAAAGCTCATGAAAAGCCTCACTTTCATCAATAAGGTTAAGACCCTGCTTGCGCAAGGCTTGCTTAAGGGCGTCCTCAAGCGCCTCGGTGGGCAAGTGTGGGTTGATGCGTTGCAAGGCAGCCCTTAATCGCCCCTCCAGAATCAAATCCGTTTCAGTTCGCTCAGCAGTCAAGCCATCCAGGAGATTCGGCCCGTAACGGACTTCATAACCCTGTTCGGCTATCTGGTTTAGGATAAGTTTTTCGATATCTGATTCGTAGAGTGACATTTTCAGGTGCCTTTCTCAATCAATTGCCAGATTTCATTATTGTATTCCAAAATTTTCTTATCCAGGTCAATTTCAAAATCTTTTCGGAGTGTCTTAATATCCATAAGTTCCATTTTTGTGAAAAGGGGGCTCTCCCAATGCTTATAATAAGATGCTGTCTTAAGTGGTAAAGGGTGAATACTTGAAGAGAATAAAGCCTCAGAAAGAAATCTGACTATTCCATATACTTTGTTAATACACTGCCATATTTTAGAAATGGTAAAAGGTGTTTCAGGCTTATTGTAATAAATCAGGCTTTCTGGTGAAGCAGCATGTGCATAAAATTTGTTGATGTAATCAAAGAGCTCTTTAAATTCATCTAATATTGATTCCAGCTTTTCAAAAACGCAGGATTTTATCAAATCGGTTTTTGATCTTTCATGTGCTGTAATACCACTTAACTTATCAAACATTTCATGTGCGCTATTGACAGCGTCCCAATCGTACTCCTTTGGAACTAAAATCCCAATACCGTTATTATCATCGGGTTGGGATTGTCTCCAATCAACGAATTCTTTTATAACATTTTCCAGATCATATTCCAGTTCATTCAATTCGAAATACATTTCTCGGGTTAAAAATTCTTGAGATTTCTTTAAATCATTGAGTAGTGCGCGCAATGAATAAACTCCACGTTTTTTATACAAGGATGCATCCTGACCTTCCACTAGCCCACGTAAAGTTACCAAACTTGAAATAAAGTAGTTACGGTCAATGAATGAATGAAATGCCCCGTTTAATTCGGGTTCTTCTGGGTTTTCATTTATTCGTTTTTGTCTACCATTCAGTATTATTTGATAGATTGTATAATCCCAATAACAAGTATTAATTCGTCGCATTAAAGAATTCGGGACATGCTCGTTAAGACAATCTTGCCAAAGTGCCCATTTTTCCTTTAATGCGAACATATCTAAGTTTGCGGGTTTCTAGTTTATTATCAAATGAAAGAATTGATGAAACACTCTATAACTTAAGATTACAGGAAGGCTTCGTAAACTAGTGTCTTTAAAACCAGTCTAATGCTTAGTGTCTTTTGGTGGACAAGGATCATTGCCATAGCTATCAGAATCCATAATGGTTCCATCTTTTCTATGAATTCTAAGTTCAGATTTTTGGTTTTTGGCAATACTTCTTCCAATTTTTTCGGCTTCAGCTTTGTTATCCGTAATTTTTGTTAATTTTTTGTTTCCTTCCCCTCGAACACCCCATCGGTTACCTACGGGGACAACATGTTGATTCTTTTTAGCCATTTTTACCTCCTTTTCCCATGATACAAATGCTAACATTACTATCTATTATATCATGCACCTTGTCGAGTTTTATGTCAAAAAACTTTCTTAACAGATCATCTCTAAGGTTTATTAATGTAAGGTTGTTTTTGGCCAGAACACCAGTAATATTTTGGATTATCTTTTTAATTTCGGAGTATTTTAATAGAATGTCTTTGGGAGGAATAACAATCAATTTTCGTTTACAAAAATCCTTAAATTGAAAATTCGCAATACCAGTGCTTTGAACTTGATAATCCCATGCTTCACCAGTATCGTAAAAATAAGTTAGTAGTGCACCAATATAATGGCTCATTATTTCCTCATTAATTCGAATGAGCCGGCAAAAACTTGTAGGTACTACAGGCTCAGAAAAAAGACGCAATATTTTTTTTGAGAATTGGAAATTACGACCTGTAGATTGATTTGTTGAACCTCCAGAAATTTCAAAAACAATATCGTTAGAGATTAACTCTCGGGTTAATAGCCTTCTAGAAGAGATATATCTTTTAGGTATTTTATCTATTGAACCAAGGCCAATGCCTGGAAGATCCGTTCCTCTAACTACATTGCATAAAATTTGTGAGTCATCCTGTTGGATTTCGTCACCCCAATCTCCACCGATTACAAAGTCAAATACCTCTCCAATGGGTTGCGTTTCCCAACCTATAGGGATTGGGCCAAGGGCTGAATCTACAAACTCATCTGTAGCGCCGGGGAAGTTGAAGTCAACAAACCATTCTTTGAATATCGCCTGTGCCATTTCTTCGAGTGTGGCATTCATCCTGCGATTCAGCTCGATTTTATCGTCAATTGGAGATAAGTTTTCTATAATCTTTTCTTGGACGTCTATAGATGGGATATAGAACTCCAGTTTTCCTAAAGCTGAACCGGAAATTTCAGCAAATGTAGTTCCTACTCCTACTGATTTAAGATATTCAACATTATGAAGTAGTAGATAATAGAGGAATTCTGGTAATACAAAATTTTTATCACAGACAAGGTTCTTAAAGCCTTGGTTTGTAGCTATTGGATTCTTTGCGATTCTAAGATATCCAATTGGTGCTCTGGTAGTTAATAAAACAGCATCTTTTGGTAGGAGTTTAGCGCTTGAGTTAGCTAGACCGGAAGCAGAAATATTTCTTTCTCCAAAAGACACATACTTTTCTTCGTTCTTAGCTTTTGAAAGGTCACGTGGCGTTAACCAAGGAATATCACCACCCCAATAATTTTCTTCAGAGGTTTTAGGTGTTCCACCGCCTATTATTTTAACAATGTCTCCTAAGCGAAACTTTTTCCATCCTTCAAAGTTGGTCGTGTCAACTGTCATGGCTAATACAATTTCCTAACTCGTCTTCCAGACCTTTGTCACATATCGTGCCATATTGAATGGAACTTTGCCTAGTTGAATGGTTCCGTGCGGAAGAAACGGGATATCATATTTCATATCCCAGTTCCTCCAGATTTTTGCGGATTTTTGCTTCAAGGGCGTGGCTTTCGGCGAATTGTTCAGCAAGTTCCTCAGTGAGCTCCATCATTTTCTCTTCAAAGCTGATGCCGTCATCCTCAAGTTCTTCAAGGCCAACATAACGCCCAGGAGTGAGAACATAATCGTTTTCGCGTATTTCCTGAAGACTGGCGAATTTGCAAAAGCCAGCGATATCTTCATAGCCACTGTCAAGGCTTCGCCAGGCATGGTATGTGCCCGCGATTTTGGCGATATCATCATCCGTTAAAACCCGGTGGCGACGGCTAATCATGGTGCCCATGTTTCTGGCATCGATGAATAAGACTTGATTGGAGCGGTCGCGGTGTTTGTGGTTGCGTTTATCGCGCGCAAAGATCCACACGCAAACGGGGATGCCGGTGTTATAGAAAAGCTGTGAAGGCAGCGCGAGCATGCAATCGACCACGTCATCTTCGAGCATGTTTTTGCGAATCTCATATTCGCCGCTTGTGGTGGTGGTCATGCTGCCATTGGCCATGACGACCGCGGCGGTTCCGGTGGGGTTGAGTTTGTGGATGAAGTGTTGCAGCCAGGCGTAATTGGCGTTGCCAACCGGTGGCGCGCCATACTTCCAGCGCGGGTCATCGCGCAGGAGCTCGCCACTCCAGTCGCTGATGTTGAAGGGTGGATTTGCCAGGATAAAATCGACTTTCAGGTCGGGATGGCGGTCGTTCAGGAAGGTATCGCCATATTCAATTCTGGCATCAATGCCCCGAATAGCCAGGTTCATTTTGCAAAGTCTTAGGGTGGTGGCATTGGATTCCTGACCAAAGATTGAAAGGTCGCGCGCGTTGCCCTGGTGTTCAAGCACAAAGCGTTCGCTTTGCACAAACATACCGCCACTGCCACAGCAACCGTCGTAAACACGGCCGCGGTAAGGTTCGAGCATTTCAACCAGGAGCTGAACGACACATCGCGCGGTGTAGAACTGCCCGCCACGCTTGCCTTCCGCGTCGGCGAACTGGCCCAGGAAGTATTCATATACCCTGCCCAGCAAATCACCGTTGCTGGATTTCTCTCCGTCGAAACCGATGTTCCCGATGAGGTCAATGAGATCACCGAGCATGGGTTTGCTGAGTTCGGGGTTGGCATAGATTTTGGGGAGCACGCCGGCCAGCTGACTGTTTTCCTTTTCGATGGCATCCATGGCGGTATCGATGATTTGCCCGATGCGGGGGTCGCGGGCGTTGGCGAGCAGGTTGGACCAACGCGCGGCTTTGGGCACGAAGAAGATGTTTTTGCTGAGATATTCGTCTTTATCCTCAGCGTCGGCATATTCAAATTCGCCTTCGCCTGTCAGGATTTGGGCGCGTAAGGCTTCGAAGGAATCGGATATGTATTTTAGGAAAATGATGCCGAGTACCACATGTTTGTACTCCGCGGCGTCCATGCTGGAGCGCAGACGGTTGGCACTTGCCCAAAGTGTTTTTTCGAGTTCGTTGTTGTCTGGCATCCTGGCTCCTCAGTTGTTGTATGTCTAATTATAAGTCAGAAATCCGCCATGGAGCAGGTGTTTGTTAAGATTTTGCAAGTTCGCCCGTGGTCAAAAGACTACGGGCGAAGCTTTGGACTGAAAAGTATTTTGTTTTAAGCGTGTTTTTTACACGTTGTGTTATTTGCGTGCGTTTGCTAAACCACCACATTCACTAACTTGCCCGGAACGACAATCACCTTCTTGATGGTTTTGCCTTCCAGCGCCTCTTGAATCACGGGGCTGCTGAGCGCGGTGGCGCGGGCTTGTTCATCGCTAAAGCCGGGGCTGAGGCTGATTCGGTCGCGCAGTTTTCCGTTGATTTGCACCACCAGCGTGATTTTATCTTCAACGGTGGCTTCTTCGTCAACTTCGGGCCAGGGCTGCTGGTGGATGCTGTAGCCATAACCCAGGTTCTGCCAGAGTTCTTCGGCGATGTGCGGGGTGATGGGCGCCATCATCAGCAGATAGAGCCTGACGGCTTCGTCCCATTCCGCGCTTGCCCAGGCGCCGGCGTTTTTGGCGCGCGCCATCTCGTTTAAGAGCTCCATCAGGCTGGAAACGATGGTGTTGAACTCGAAATTTTCAAAATCCGAGGTGATAGAGCGCAGGGTTTGGTGCGCTTTGCGCCTTAGCGCGCGCAGGGTCTGCTCGGTGGCGCCTTGTTCGGCGGGTTCCTGGAACATATACCACACGCGGCGCAGCCAGCGCGAATTGCCTTCGATGCCGGTGCTCGACCACGGACCGCCCATCTGCCAGCGCGAGAAGAAGATGAGATAGGCGCGCACGGTATCGGCGCCATAGCGTTTGACGAGTTCATCGGGCGCGATAACATTGCCACGGCTTTTGCTCATCTTTTCGCCATCTTCGCCCAGTACCATGCCTTGGTTGCGCAGCTGCAACATGGGTTCATCGCCGGTGACGATGCCACAATCGCGGGCGGCTTTGTGGAAGAAGCGTGTGTAGATGAGGTGCATGGTGGCGTGTTCAATGCCACCGGTGTAGGTATCGACGGGCATCCAGTAGGCAAACTTTTCTGGGTCAAAGGGTCCGTCTTCGTAATGCGGGCTGAGGTAGCGCAGGTGATACCAGGCGGAACAAACAAAGGTGTCCATGGTGTCGGTTTCGCGTTCGGCGGGCGCGCCACAAGCCGGGCAGGTGGTGAATCGCCAGGTAGGATGCAGCTTCAGCGGGCTTTCGCCGGTGGGCATCCACTCGACGTCATCGGGCAACAGCACGGGCAGTTGATCTTCTGGCACGGGCACGGCGCCACAGTGCTCGCAGTAGATGATGGGGATAGGCGCGCCCCAGTAGCGCTGACGACTGACGAGCCAGTCGTGCAGGCGATAGTTGACCGCTTTTTTGCCGATTTGTCGTTCTTCAACGTAGTTGCAGGCGGTCGCGAAGCTTTCTTCAGCAGGCGTGCCGGTGAGCGGACCGGAGTTGATCATCGCGCCGTTGGCTTGCACGGCTTCGGTCATTTCGTCGGGATCGGGCGCGGGGGTGCCTTCGGGCTGGATGACGACCTTGATGGGCAGATTGAAGGCGCGGGCGAATTCAAAGTCGCGCTGGTCGTGCGCGGGAACGGCCATAATGGCGCCACTGCCATAGCTCATGAGCACGTAATCGGCAATCCAGATGGGGATATGCTCGCCCGAAACGGGGTTTACGGCATAGCCGCCGGTGAAGACGCCGGTTTTTTCGCGGTCGGCTGCCTCGCGCTGCATGTCGGATTGATTCTTGGCTTGCGCGCGATAGGCATCCACCTCGGCTTTGTGGGCTTCGGTGGTGATTTTTTCCACCAGGGGATGCTCGGGCGAGAGCACCATAAAGGTGACGCCCCAAAGCGTGTCGGGACGGGTGGTGAAAACTTCAATCGGGTCGCCGGCTTCGGTGTGGAAGATGACGTTGGCGCCTTCGGATTTGCCGATCCACTTGCGTTGCAGGGTCTTGACGTGCTCGGGCCAGTCGAGCTGGCTGTAGTCGAGCAGTTCCTCGGCGTGCGCGGTGGTTCGGAAGAACCATTGCTTGAGGTCCTTGCGGATGACGGGTGTTTCGCAGCGTTCGCAATGGCGGTCGTCGCCGATGACCTGTTCGCGCGCCAGGGTGGTGTTGCAGCTGGGGCAAAAATCGACGGGCGCCAATCTTTGATAGGCAAAACCGTTCTTCAGGAACTGCAGGAACCACCACTGGGTCCAGCGGTAATATTCGGGGTCGGCGGTGATGAGTTCTGAGCGCCAGTCAAAGCTGTTGCCCATCATGCGCAGTTGTTTGTCCATGCGCTGGATGTTGGCGTAGGTCCACGCTTTGGGGTGGATCTTGTGCTTGATGGCGGCGTTTTCGGCGGGGAGGCCAAAGGCGTCGTGGCCGATGGGGAAGAATACGTTGTATCCGCGCATGCGCAAATAACGCGCGCGGGTGTCTGGCGGGGTCATGGCATACCAGTGGCCAATGTGAAGGTCGCCGGAAGGATAGGCAAACATGGTAAGCGCGTAGTGCTTGGGCTTGCTGGGATCTTGGCTGGGCTGATAAAGCGCGTCGGCTTCCCATCGGGCTTGCCATTTAGGCTCGATTTCTTCTGGCAGATATGGCGGTATGCTGGTTGGGTCAATCATGTTTTTTACTCCTTTGTTTTTTGCATTTGTGTGCCGTGTTTGCCGGCTGAGTGCAAAAAGTGCTTGTTAAATAAAAAATCCCTGCGTGCAGGGACCAAGGGGCTTGGCGGTACCACCCTGCTTCCCGCTGTGTGAGGTCCTGGCTTTTGCTTTGGCTCGTTGGCTTTTAGCTTTTAGCGCATGACCTGGCGGGCAGCTCGTGCGGGCTCTAACGCGCCCAAACGTCCGCGGCTAAAGGGCATCACCGCGACCACGGCTTTTTGCGTTGCCTGTTTTGGCAGGCTGGCAATCAGCGAGCAGGTGAGTAGGGCCTGGGGCGCTCCACGGGCACCGTGCCACTTTTCAGCTTGCGTGGCTCTCTGGTGGATGGCTTATGGTCTGCTATCGTGTTTACGGCTGGAGTATATCACGCAGGGCGGTTGCTGCGCAAGAGCTTTGTGTTTTGCGTTTGTAAGCTTTTTGTGCATTATCGCTTAATGAGTAAAGCAAAAGTCTTATAATAGCGCTATGGCAAATCCGAAATTTGATACGTACCGACATTTTAAACGACCTGGGCTGATGAGACGGCGGGTAGATGTGTGGCTGCCAGCGCGGTATCATGCCGAGCCTGAGCGCAAATTCCCGGTGCTTTATATGCACGACGGGCAGAACGCTTTTACGCGCAGCCCTTATGTGGGCACGGGCTGGATGGCGCATGAATGCATCAATAAACTGGCTGCTGAAGGCAAGATAACGCCACCCGTGGTGGTTGCGATCAGTTGCACGCTGAATCGCATTGGCGACTATCTGCCCCAAAAACCGCTGAGTTATCCTAACGCGGTGGATTATGTAAAGCGAAACGCGCCACGCTATCTTGGACTTGGCAGTGAGGTATCGGACGAATATTTGCGCTTGATTGTTCAGGATATCAAGCCTTTTATCGACAGCAAGTATCGCGTGCTGAGCGATACTGAACACACCGCGATGATGGGCTCAAGTATGGGCGGTTTGATATCGCTTTACGCACTAACGGAATACCCGCAAGTGTTTGGCAAGGCGGCTTGCCTGAGCACGCACTGGCCCATCTTGGGGGAGTATTTTATGCGTTACTTGCGTGAGAACTTACCCGAAGCGGGGGCGCATAAGCTCTATTTTGACCATGGTGGCGCAGGCTTAGACCAGCAGTACGCGCCTTATCAGGCTGAGGCAGACGCGCTGATAAAGGCGAAGGGCTACCAGGATGGCGTTGATTTCCAGAGCCTGTTTTTTGAAAACGACGACCACAACGAGCTCTTCTGGTCCGCGCGTTTGCATTTGCCGATGACGTTTTTGTTCGCTTCGCAGTAAGCGTTTTTTTGCCCGCGGTGAGACGTCGGGGCGAGATTCTCATATATCGTCCCGGTCTCTTGACCGCGCACGTTGGTATTAGCTATAGTTATATATCTTCATCGTCTTCAGGACACTGAAGGTTTTTTTAGCCCTGCGGTGTGGACGAACACTGAAGGCATGGAATGGGTTATTTTGCTTCATCGGGAAGCGTACACAAGGTCCGCACTTTGGACTCAGTGATGAACAGCCTTAGCTTGCGCGTGGCGAAGATGTTGGTAGATTAGCTTTCGTGACCTATTGGACGCCACGCGCCAGTTGGATTTACTACTGGCGCAGGGTATCCTTGCCCTGCGCTTTCTGCCCGCGGCGAGACGCCGGGGCGAGTTTAAAAGCACATAGTTTCCTGGTCACGGCAACTATTATAGTCATTCGGTAGGACATCGATGGCACGGTGTTTTCGTCGCACGGTGTGGACACCGGCGATATACACACCCACATCTTCCAGGTCTCCTGACCATGGAAGTTTTTAACCCTTCGATAGGACACCGATGGCATAGGAATTTTGTCGCACGGTGTGGACACCG
>Ga0209510_1001453_pt1 | contig 26885 bp, 20 predicted proteins | sample BiotimSIPDNA_FD_185749 | JGI IMG/M metagenome (GOLD analysis project Ga0209510, IMG submission 185749) | Anaerobic biogas reactor microbial communites from Washington, USA - Biogas_R1 time_0 SIP DNA (SPAdes) (version 2) | ecosystem: Engineered > Bioreactor > Anaerobic > Unclassified | place...
ATGCCTGCCGACAAAAGGAGTTCTTAGAGGAATCTGGTAGCCCAGCTTCTTTTCGTAGTATTCTGCAATTTCAGTAATAACAGTAGTATCCATACCATCCGTTGTCCCTCGTAGCTGTGCATATTCTATAACCATAGCCTCAAGAGGCGTGTTTCCGGTCCTTTCGCCAATACCCAGAAGGGAACAGTTTACGCTCGATGCACCGTACATCCATGCACATGCGGAGTTTGAAACAGCCTTATAGAAATCATTATGGCCGTGCCACTCAATCAATTCGCTGGGAAATCCTGCATGATGTCTGAGCCCATATATTATGCCCGGCACACTTCTGGGCAGTGAAGTACCCGGATAGGAGACGCCATATCCAAGCGTGTCACAAGCCCTTATTTTAATAGGCACTCCGCTTTCATCACTAAGCTTACGCAGCTCCAACGCGAAGGGCACCACAAAACCGTAGAAGTCAGCCCTGGTTATATCCTCAAAGTGGCACCGTGGCTTAATGCCTACCTCGATAGCGCTTTTGACTATGCCCATATAGTGCTCTAGAGCCTGTTTCCTTGTCATGTTGAGCTTCTTAAAAATGTGATAGTCTGAGCAACTTACCAGTATTCCGCTCTCCTTCATTCCCATGTCCTTAGCCAGCTGGAAATCACTTTTCGTTGCTCTAATCCAGCTTGTGACCTCAGGGTATTTATAGCCTCTCTCCTGGCACTTATACACAGCCTCCTTGTCCCTGTCGCTGTACAGGAAAAACTCGCTCTGCCTGATGAGTCCCTTTGGTCCGCCGAGCTTGTGAAGCATATCATATAAGGTAACAATCTGCTCCACAGTATAGGGTGCTCTGGATTGCTGCCCATCTCTGAAGGTAGTATCTGTAATCCATATATCATCAGCAGGATACATTGGCACCCTTCTATGATTAAATGCACACTTTGGAATCTCATCATAGCTGTATATTTCTCTGTAAAGGTTAGGATTAGCAATATCCTGCAAAGAATAACGATATTGCATCTGTTCCAGAGTATTAGTTCTCTTGTTAAACTCTAACATATTTCTACCTCCAGCTCTTGCACGTTTGTATGTTTGCATTATTGTATACAATTATACATTCAGTGTCAATAAAAACTTTTCAACAATTATCGCCCTAAAACAGGAAATACAAGAAGGATTTTGCCAAATCATAGCGAAATAAGTAATATGTTGGATTAAAATCCTGGTAATACTTTAATCTGGCTTAATATACTGAACCTGAGGAGGATGGATATGGCAAGAAGTAGTTTTTCCGGGCCAAAAGGTAAAAAGGGAGGCTTTGTTGAGACAGGCAGATTGAGCTTAGTCGTCACAATAGTTTTTGGGTTGATAATGAGTGTTATCTTTGCACTAATTACAAAGCTTTATTGGCAGGCTATTTTCATAATAATCACTGCAATTCTCACAGCACAGTTGATGAAATATACAAATGGCCTCGTTATACGGAAGCTGGCTGAACGCATTGAAGATGAGCTTGAGGTCGTAAAGGACGGCGATTACTCAAGATTTCTGGAGCCAAAAACCTTTGGAGAGCTTTCCGGTGTAGCATCCACCATCAATTCAGTATTAAGTGACATAAGGACTCTTATTGACGGCTTCTTCACATTGTCCCTGTCAATAGTACAATCATCCAGGAAGGTAAGTGCAACTGCCAATAAATCGGCCGCATCCACGACAGAAATCGCAAAGACAGTAGATGAGATCGCTAAAGGCGCTTCGGAACAGGCTCAAGAGGCCCAACAGGGTGTGCATCTGGTCGATAATCTCTCAGAGCAAATCAATTCCGTTTATCAGAGCTATGGCAGCATAATAGAACAGACAAACAGCATCAACGACCTCAATAATATAGGCTTTGAATCTGTAAATGTATTGCGTGATAAATCGCAGGAGAGCTCCAATTCTACTGAGCAAATATTCTCTGTAGTGGAAAATTTGACAAATACGACAAAGAACATCGGCATGTTTGTGCAATCAATTGAGGACATTGCAGAGCAGACCAACATGCTGGCTTTGAACGCAGCAATAGAAGCTGCAAGAGCCGGTGAGGCAGGTAAAGGCTTTGCAGTTGTTGCAGAAGAGGTCAGAATGCTTGCAGATCAAAGCAGACAGTCCACCGAGGAAATAACGAACCTCATGGAGAGTATTAGCGAGGAATCCGCACTGGCCATAGCGTCTATGGAATTAATGAGAAAGGTTTCCAAGGATCAAAATGACGCAGTGGACAGTACAAACAAGGCATTTACCGATATAGCAAACGGCATTGAAGCAATTGTCCAGAGGATTAAGGATATAAATGAATCAGTCTCAAAAATGCAGACTGATAAGGATGAAGTAATAACTGCAATTGAGAACATTTCCTCTGTTTCCCAGGAGACTGCCGCTTCCAGCGAAGAGGTTGCAGCAACCACTGACCAGCAGCTAAAGGAAATCGATGATATGAATTCGGCTGCAGAGCAGATGCAGGAGCTTGTTCAGGAACTGGATATCAAGCTTAAGAAGTTCAAGATAAGCTAGTATTAATCGATTAACGAAGGATATCACATCATTGATCTCAATGAGCCGTATGCGAGCCTCTTGGTTTATACGGCTCATTGAATCGTTGTTCCCAAAATAGCCGAATCGTAAGATTATCCACTAACAGCAACAACTTCCAATTGAAATAAGCTACATGATACTATACTATATGTTTGGAAATTTGAGCTCTCATCTGCCAGCTTTCTTTGGCGGGCTTACTCTGATATTTACTCATCACAGCGGCTAATAAAATGAGGAGGAATCCACATGAATAAACCATTATCTCCATTTGTAATCTTTACATTCCTGCTTCTGTCTACATTACCGGCCTATATGACTTGTATCTCCATACCTGTCAGCGATAATGTAAATAAGCTTTCCGCCGGGAAATTCGTTGCAAAAACCGGATGGTTTTCAGGTATTATCAACGTTGGCTGGAAGGGCAATGCCAACAAAAGTGTCGATCTGACCTGGGCAGGCAATGTGGGCGAAGTAAAAATAAGGCCATATAGCATTGAAAGCAATAAGCAGCAATCCGGTGCAATTGGAGTCTCAATCGAGCAAACAGACGAGGTTCAGCATGTTACATTTTCGGTAAAAAAGATCAACGGTGAAACGCTTAGTAGCACTGTTACAGTTCCTCCTGCAGCAGTGGCTTCATTCGATGTGCTTAGGACCTCAATAAACCCAGGATACTACTTCTCCGGTGCAATAATTGATATGGGCGTTATGCTTAACGCTAATGCTATCAATAAGGATACCTTCCGCGCAAAAGCAAGAATAACCGAAGCAAACGGCGAATTACAGGGCTCATTCGGTAACTACGGCTGGGATCCCGGTATGAGTAATCGTGCACTGGAGGACAATTGGGCCACGTGGAACATTCTGGACGCATATGTGGTTGACACTGACGGCAACAGAGCTGATATCGGTCAGTATATTAGGCTGGATATTGAATGGGGAACCAGAACCGAGCAGAGCGGAAGCAGCAGTGCAAACCGCTACGATGTACCGGCAACTCGTGCTTCCTGGTACAAACTGGGCACTGGCTCCTGGAGCACCTATCACTCATTTGCAAATATCGAAGTTATAATCGATCAGGAGATGGCTATTGACGGTATCGGGACACTGACATACTCACAGAATGAAATAAGGCATGATCCGCTGTTCGACGCTTTCGACCCCACACTAGAGGTACCCGGTGGGGGCAGGGCTCCGATATACAGGCCTGACAATGCATCTGAAGATAACCTCAGACCACTTTTAGTCTGGTTCCACGGAACAGGTGAACGCTATATATCTATGGATATAAACGGCGTGACAGTTGACAATCCATGCGCAAACCTTATAGGGAACAGGGTTCTCTCTTTTGCCGATAACGAATTCCAGTCAATAATGGGCGGCGCCTACGTGCTTGCCCCACAATCAACTACCTCTGGCTGGAACGCAGGTAGATTGAATGACATGGAAGCCCTCATTAACAAAGTAGTCGCCGAAAACTTTATTGACCCTGACCGTATATTTGTTGGAGGCCTTTCTATGGGGACCGGCATGACATCACCCCTAGTCCTTTCTACAACAGAGAACAGCATCAATTTTGCAGGAGCGATGCTTGTCTCCGGCGGCAGCTTTAACCAGGATCAAGCAGCAACTATTGCCAGAAAAGGATTCCCCATTTATCTTGTGAGCAACACTTCAGACTTTGCCGGTGCTGATCATATCAATACTTACAATAACCTGATAGAAGCTGGCGTTAATGCAAAGCTCATGCGTTATCCGGAAGGTCCTGTGTTCGATGGCGAGTATTTCTTTGGTGCACATGATTCTTGGAATTACGTTTACAACAACTTAGTCGCTGATGAAGATGGTGAAACCATATTCGAATGGCTTGCAAAATTGAAACGCTAAATTGCAGAAGGCCCAGTATGAAAACATACTGGGCTTTTTATCAAAAGAATATCCACTAATCATAAAAATGTCCAATTGACAGTAAGGCCCTTTAAAATCTATTATTAAGCCATAAACACATAAAATCGTTTTACTAAAATTCAATTCCAAACTTAATTTTACTGTACTGTGATGGAGGAGTGGATAATCATGCGTGTTAGTACTGGGAACGAAGCTCGAGCGGTATCACAGAAGGCATTAAGATCAAAGGCCATGAGAAGTCTGCAGCATAGGGTTAAAATCAACTGGGAGCTGTATGTAATCCTGGCAATCCCATTAATATGGCTGCTAATATTTCATTACTATCCTATGTATGGTGTACAGATTGCCTTTAGAAGATTTTCACCCTTAAAGGGTATTACCGGAAGCCCATGGGTGGGATTGACTAACTTTATCAAATTTTTCAAAAGCTATAACTTCGAAAGAGTATTAAGAAATACGCTTTCTATTAGCTTATACGATCTGGTGGTGGGGTTCCCCTTCCCGGTAATTCTGGCAATTCTGCTAAACAATTGCCTGAAACCAAGGTTTAAGAAATTCGTTCAAATTATTACATACATGCCTTATTTTATATCAACAGTTGTTATGGTCGGTATCATTATTCAATTTCTCTCCCCCAAGGTTGGCGTCATTAATTATTTAATTACTGCTCTTGGCGGTACAGAGATAGATTTCATGGGACGGCCCGAGTATTTCAGAAACATTTACGTATGGACAAATATATGGCAGGGGACAGGGTGGACGGCAATCATATATTTATCAGCCTTATCATCTGTTGATCCAGGGCTTCATGAAGCAGCCCTTGTGGACGGCGCAAACCGCTTTCAACGAATGTGGTATATCGATTTACCCAGCATCCTTCCAACAATCGCGATAATGCTGACACTTAGGATGGGTAACATAATGAATGTTGGCTTCGAAAAGGTACTCCTTATGCAAAATGATTTAAACACAGGTGCTTCCGAGATTATATCCACATATGTTTATAAGGCAGGCCCGGCGGCGGCGGCGCCAGACTTTTCGTACGCTGCTGCTATAGGACTATTTAACTCAATCATAAACCTCGTACTCATAATGATTGTTAACAAAATCAACGCGAAGATCAATGAAACGAGCCTGTGGTGATAAGACTTATGTGTGAAGGGAGATAAAGAGATGTCAGATATTCAAACAGTCAAGAAAAATAGAGCAAGAAAACCTAAAGCTTTACTTGAAGATAAATTGTTCGGTTTTGTGAATGATGGGCTTTTGGTTCTAGCCGCACTAATAGTTTTCTACCCTCTTGTATATATATTAAGCTCCGCATTCTCATCCCCCACGGCTGTATCTAAAGGCCTGGTTGTGTTCTTCCCTGTTGACTTTTCACTAAAGGGCTTTGAGGAAGTCTTCAGTCATAAAGCTATAGTCACAGGCTTTGCCAATACAATATTTTATACTGTTGTCGGTACATTGGTAAATATAATACTGACAGTTGCAGCTGCCTATCCACTTTCGCGCAAGAACTTGCCCGGGCGCCGCATCCTGCTCTTTATATTTACCTTTGCTATGCTTTTTAATGGAGGACTGATTCCATCATACCTGCTTACAGCAAAGCTTGGCTTAATAAATCACCGTGCGGTAATGATCATTCCGGTGGCTTTGAATATATTTAACGTAATCATCTGTCGAACATTCTTTGAGACTACAATACCCGAGGAGCTAATTGAGGCAGCACAGCTAGACGGCCTGAGTCATACCAGATTCATTGTCCAGATAGCCATGCCCCTTTCAAAGGCCATTATTGCGGTTCTCGTTTTGTATTATGGTCTTGGTCATTGGAACTCCTACTTCCAGGCTTTTCTGTACATAACTGATAAATCCAAATTTCCGCTTCAGATAGTCCTTCGCGACATACTAATACTAAATCAAGTTAACGAAATCATAGCAGACCCACTGCTATACCAGGCCAAGCAGGGCATGGCGCAGTTACTCAAGTATTCGCTCATCGTTGTGGCAAGTGTACCATTTATGCTGGCTTATCCCTTTGTCGCCAAATACTTTGTAAAAGGCGTAATGATAGGTGCCATAAAAGGTTAACCTTATTCAACTGTCATAATTAACCTTGATTTGTTACAGGCACATTAAAGTGCCTGACAAATAGAGTCAATAATTTATATAAGGAGGAATTCAAAAATGAAAAGGGTTTTGACAATTTTGTTGTGTGTTGTCATGGTACTGGCGATGCTGTCTGCCTGCTCACCTGCGGGCAAAGAACCTGCGGAGAAGACGGCCGGTGGAGAGAAAACTCAAGCCGTTGCACCGACACCCGACGAAGACGGACTCATCCCATCAGCCTATGGCGGTGTTTCTGTTACCCCTGCAGGCGAGTTACCTATCGTAAAGGAGCCTGTGACACTGTCCATTCTGATTGCGCAGCATGATAACGTCGAGGATTATGTCAACAACAAAATGACGCTCTACATGAAGGAGCAAACCGGCGTTAGTGTTGAATGGATTACAGTTCCATCACAGGACGCTACCCAACGTGTAAACCTTATGCTTTCGACTCAAGTGGACATACCTGATGTCTTTATGATCCCCCTGGGTATGACAAACGAGGTAGTGTCCGATATGGCTGATCAGGGCTTGTTCCTGCAGCTTGACGACATGATTGCCAAGCATGCACACTGGTACGCTGAAAGGCGTGCTGATGATCCTCTGATCGAGCAGCTTATGAAGCTACCTGATGGCCATGAATACTCATTGCCTAAGGTTGTTAAATCGGATCCAAACTCTATGTCACGTCGTGCCTGGATAAACCAAAAGTGGTTGGATAACCTTAACCTCAAAATGCCTACTACAACAGAAGAACTCGTTACTGTATTAAAAGCATTCAAAAATGATGACCCCAATGGTAACGGTAAAAAAGATGAAATTGCATTTATGGGAGCCACCAACGGTTGGAATACATTACCCGAAGAGTTTATCCTGAATTCTTTCATTAAGTACACCAGGAGCACACCGTACTATTTGGATAATGGTAAGTTCGAAGCCTGCTTTGATAAAGATGCATATCGTGAGGGTCTGAAATATATGAACAGACTCTGCGCAGTTGAAGGCTTGCTTGATCCTGCTACCTATACTCAGGATAACTCCCAGCTGCAGCAGCTGTTTGACAACGAAGAAATCGCTCTTGTCGGACTTGCTCCAGGCGGCGGCACATTCTTATGGTCATCAATGGAAGGCGAAAGGGTCAGAGAGTATAATCCCCTTCCTCCACTAAAGGGCCCTGCTGGTGTTCAGTACACCTACTTAGACCCATTTGACAGCTACTACATCAACGAGTATATTATTACAAGCGCCTGCAAGAACCCTGAGGTTGCTTTCAGATTCGCTGATTTCATGTACTCACGCGATGTATCCATGAGAAACCGCTTGGGTGAGCCAGGTGTAGACTATACCATCCCCTCCGGCGGAGAGATGGGAATTGACGGCGATCCGGCTTCATACATTCCAGTACTTGCGTGGGGTACAATTAACTCCGCTCACTGGAATGAGATTGGCCCAACTTACAACGATTTTGACAACAACGGCGTAAAGGGCGACGACCCTTATGAATTACAGCAGTACCTGTGGAATGCCACTGTTAATTGCTATGCTCCTTACAAGCCCCCAGTGGAAATGTGCCACAACAACAAGATGTACTATATGCCTGATGATGCCAGAAGACTGTCTGAGATAGACACAGACCTTAAGAGCTATACTCGTAATGCTCTGGCTGAGTTTGTTACCGGCGTCAAGGATCCCAACGACGATGCCCAGTGGAATGCATACCTTAATGAACTCAAGACACTCGGCTATGAAGAGTCTCTCTCCATCGTCCAGGCTCGTTATGACTCAATGAAATAATATGCTCCAGAAAAAGTGGTTAATCACCTAGTGTGGTTAACCACTTTTTTTTATTATTTTATGCTTTCTCTACACTCTTTTGGTGTTATGTTGAAATTTCGTTTGAAGGCTTTATAGAAAGTATTTGTATTATAGTAGCCGACCATTTTCACAATCTCAGCTGTTGCAAGGTTTGTTTCTTTAAGCATCTCTACCGCCTTTGTCATTCGCTTTTTCTCGATATAAGTCTGGATGTTAATGCCCTTCTTTTGCTTAAAGAAGCTTGATATATAGCTCTCTGTTAGGCGCATAGATTGGGCAATCGAAGAAAGGCTGAGGTTGGGGTCGTGATAATTATCATCCAAAAATTTTGTTATTCTATCAATCAACCGCTGGTGATTGCTATCAGTGCGTAAATTTACATATGAACAGATCTTTTCGGCCGTCACACTCATGCATTCGATTATACTATCAGTGCTTTCCGCCCTTTTCATTTGTCTTAGAACTCGTTCTATTTCCCTTTCAAGCTGGTTATCCGTTATGGTGATTTTCGACACTAAGAGCAATGTGGTTTCCGATAGCATTGATATAAATCTGATTCGCTGTCCCTTTGATGTTTGCAACACCTCATAATTTCTATCCACAAGCTCTCTTATAGCTTGAATAGTATATTCTGCCTCTCCATTACTCAAAAGAGTATAAAGTCGTTGAGCGTCATCAAAGCTATATGTAAGCCTGTTTTTCTGCTTATCCTTACTATCGTACCATACGATTACCTTATTATCTAAGACATCCATGTTATTCAAAGCATATTCTGCATTTCTATAAGAGACAAAAATCTGGTCATAATTCGCCACCGTATCTCCTATGCCCCATCTTAAGGAAACAAGTGAGTCTAAATCCATTTCACTCATACAGGATTCTATCAGATTGGCAATTTCCCTTTGATCATAAAACTCATTGCCACATATGATGATTGAAAATCTGTCGAAGGCTGTTTTGCAGAAATAGAATCCCTTCTCACGAGTATTGGAAAACATCTCAGACAAGGCGAACATAGCCATATCAAATGATTCACAGTTATGAGAGATAATCCGTGATATAGCAACAGTGTAATAGGCAAAATGTAGTATCGACTCATCCTCTATCATCTTTATTTCGTCGGCTGATATCACTTCACCCTTCAGCAGCCTGTTATAGAAATTGCTACGGGAATTTTCCCTGTACTCATGAATTTTTGAGGTAAGCTGTATATTGTCATCAAACATATCGGAAACTCGCCGCAGCACATGGTAAAGGCTCTTTGTAATGAAGGACTTATGCTTTCTATCTGCATTATTGTCCTTTAAGCTTGCATTATTGTCCTCTAAGCCTGCATTATTGTCCCCCCCATCAACTAAGCGAAGTAATGAGGTAACCGGAACTGACATCTCTTTTGAGAATACTACTGCCAGAATAAGTGATGAGATAAGCACCAAGAAATACATTCCCAAAATGCGATGGCTTGTTCTTCTACTATCCGCATATATCTCATCTGTTGAGACAAAGTAGCTAACTGTCCAGTCAAGAAGGGATAGCTTCTCCGAATACCACTCATAGCTGTTGCCCTCTAAGGTCACATTCCTCCTGTCTGGCTTTGACTGTACTGAGTTCATCAATTCTATGGCTGATTCCCGATTTGCATATATCAAATTGCCCTTACGGTCTACAATTACAAGAGCTGAATCATTATATAAATCAGTCACTCCCAAGTCTTCTATTAATTCTTTTACTTTGATACCAGTAATTACTGTTACACCTTTTCCCTTATCCAATATGGGTAAACGATAGTAGAGGTTAACATAACCATCTATAGAATCCTCTCTCACACAAAAAACATTACTTTCACTCATCAGTTGTTCAGTGCGCCACTGCTTGTAAGGTAGACGATCATTCGGAAATTTCAATTTGAAAAACACTTTAGGCCGGCTGTCGAGCATATCCGAAGAGATAAAAAGATGGTTAAAGTGAAAATAAAGCACAACTCTATCCAAAAACTGACTTGTGGATGTGTAATTAGAAAGCTTGTCGGATATTTCAAGGAAGTGCATATAGTCCTTAGGCTTGAAATCTGCCTCCATTTTTCGAAGGAGTGATACATCTAAATTGACATTAAATGAAGATTGAAGCTTAAGCACATCCCTAAGGTGCGCGTCCATGACACCCACCGCTTCATTTACAGCCTGTTCCATCTCCATCTGAACTTTGTCATGTTCAGCCCTGACAATGTTGGAATATGATAAGCTGCCAATTACTAAAAATAAAATAGTAATAATGATTAGATAGGTTACAAGGTATGTAAAAAGCACCTTGCGTCTGGAGAAATAGGTTCCATTACCTTTGGTAATCAAACATTCCACCCCCATATATTGCAGGTATAGATAAATTCATTTGTAACTTAACTATTAATAATTCAGCAATAGTACTATATTCGACAAAGTGCTCTAATATCCTTTGTTAATGGAAATACATAATCAATCGATAAGCTTATCGAAATTAGCTTTTGAAAGAAGGAGTACCAGTATGTAGCCCAAAAGTGCACTTAATGACCCCTGGACAGAATTTGGCAGTATCTCTGTAATGGCGGCAGTCAATCCGAAGGCTTCATCGAATAAGCCCAGCAGGAAGGTCTCAGCAAAAAAGTAGCCGGCAACCATGGTGATTGCCCCCACAGCTACAGCCAAAATAAGCGAAAGATGAAGGGCCGAACTGACAGTGTCCTTCTTGCGAAGCTTTGCCGCAATAAGACCCGCGACCAATCCTTCAAGGCCTTTTACAACAAAGGTTATAGGGGCAAACAGAAGCGCACCTGCCGCAAGGTCTGCGATAGCAGAGCCTACAGCACCGGCAAACATACCGCCCACAGGACCCATAAAGGCAGCCGCAAGAAAAATTACTGTATCGCCCAGATTGAAATAACCTCCGGGCAGTGGAGTCGGAACACGTGTAAAATATGTAGCTAAAAATACAATAGCTACAAAAAGACCATTTAGAACTAATCGTTTAAGTGATTTGTGTTTCATCAAGCTGCCTCCGGATGCTATATTAACAAGAAACATTCTAATGGTAAATAAATACAATGTCAAGCATATTAATGTCAAAGATATGCGGGATAATCTTAATACTCTATCCCTTTCCTGCCTTTAATGCCCTTGTCGGCAGGATGCTTTACAGCTTTTATCTCAGAGACATAGTCCGCAAGCTCGATTAATTCTCCGTCTGCACCCCTGCCTGTAAGCACCAGCTCAAGGTCTTCAGGCTTACTCCTAATAAACTCCAGCAAACTGCCCTTTTTAAGCATCCCAGATGAAACAGCTCCTAATACTTCATCCAATATCAATAAATCACATGCGCCGCGCATAGCACAATCTACTGCATATTCGAAAATATTATTCTGTTGAGCGGCTGTCTGTGCTTTTTCTATCTCATTCATCTGCCATGTGAATTTTTTTAACTGCGTTCCCCTGTGCAAAGCAAAATTGGGCCCCAGGGCCTTCAAGGAATCCATTTCACCAGTCTGAATGCCCTTTAGGAACTGAACCATCACGACCCTCATCCCACAGCCACATGCCCTGACACCCAGGCCAATAGCTGCCGTTGTCTTTCCTTTGCCATCTCCGGTATATATGTGTACCAGGCCTCTCATTGATTGCCACTTAATCCTTTCGCTTCTTCTACTCTTCCTCTATTCTGATAATATTTATGATGCCCTTGACAGGCGCACTTTCATTTAGCTCCTTCACCCATCCGGACAGCTGTTGCTCGCTTTGTTTGGAGGTTGTAAACGCGATCTCCCCAGCCAATTCATTTGCGCCGGGCTTAACAAATTCTATGCTGTCAAATATCCTTTCGACGCACTTTACCGCTTCAACGCTGTTCCTGATGGATACACGCACAAAATAGCGGGTTTTGCTATCTCCAACAGGCAAGATGTTGTTGTAGCCCTTCCTGTCCCAAAGGCTCCTGCAGCTTCCCTTATTCTTCGCTATGTCGACTACATCTCCCACTACAGCGCTTGCCGTTGGTAGCTTGCCAGCTCCTTTTCCATAGAACATTGTCTCACCTACAGCATCGCCCTTGACTACAATGGCATTGAAAACGTCATTTACATTGGCAAGAGGATGATTCATGCTGATAATTGCAGGTGATACCCTGGCAAAGACCCTATTCCCTTCCCTTTTGCTTATGGCAATCAGCTTAATGGTGCTATGCATGGCCTCTGCGTATTGGATATCAACTGGCGAAATCTTAGAAATCCCTTCTGTATATACATCAGTGCAATCCACAAATTCATTATATGCAATAGATGAAAGTATGGAAATTTTCCTGCATGCGTCGATCCCTTCAATATCATCGGAAGGATTTGATTCCGCATAGCCCTTCCTTTGTGCACCTTCCAAGGCATCGTTGAAATCGCGGCCCTCCCTTTGCATTTGGGTCAATATATAGTTAGTCGTTCCATTCAATATGCCCGTAACTCCACTTATTCTATTTGCTGCAAGACACTGGTTCAATGAATGGATAATCGGAATGCCTCCACCGACGCTTGCTTCAAAAAGATAGCTTACCTGATTGGCAGCGGCCAATTCAATCAGCTCCGGCCCATGAGTTGCCACTAGCTCCTTATTAGACGTGACCACATGCTTCTTTGCTCCTAAAGCCCTCTTTGTATATTCATAGGCCACCCCTATGCCCCCAATAGTTTCAACCACCACACTGATTTCGGGGTCACAGAAAATCTCCTCCGGATTCTTCGTGAATAGCGAGCTATCGGGGCTATCTGTAAAATCCCTGATATCAAGTATCTTCTTCACTGTGATCTGCTCGCATGCTTTGTGCTCTATGCACTGGGCATTTTCCCTTATGATCTCGGATACTCCTGACCCGACGATGCCATATCCTATAATAGCGATGTTCATAATGTGCTCCTCCTACTTGTGTCCATTATATTTCTTAATCCGCCCATGCCTAAGCATTGCGTCAATTGTTACCCTTTTTCTGTTTCAAAATGCCTTACGCTTTCGATTGCTCCTGCTAGGCCTGTGTCTTCGAATGCTTCCTGCACCGCTTCACACCTTCCTCTGACCCTTGCTCGAGCATGCGTCTTCCACTGCCTCTAGTCCCGCGCCAGAATCTCCCGCCTGCGCACACCCTCTATCTCCCCAAGCCTCTCCATCAATTCGCCTATATCCATGCTCATTCCTGTCGTCGCTATCGATATGGTGACGTCCGCCAGCCCATTAATGGGAACATTTTGATTAATTGTAATGATATTTGCCTTAGCCTGCGCTATCGTGTTAATTATTCTTGAGAGTATCCCCGAAAAATCCTCCACTACAAAGAAAAGAGTAATAACCCTTCCTCTTGAAGTCTCGTAAAAGGGAAATACCGAGTCCCTGTATTTGTAGAAAGCACTCCTGCTCAGCCCCGCCTCTTTTACAGCTTCATTTACAGTTTTAGCTTTGCCGCTTCCCAGTATCTTCTTCACTTCAATAACCTTAGAAAACACTTCCGGTAAAATCCCACTGTCAACCAAAAAAAATGCTGATTGTTTTTCCATTTTACCCTCCCATTTGTCCACCAATGGCGCACATTTGTGCTCGGCTGGTGTAATATTAACATATATGAAAGAAAAAATCAATAACTTTTTCAAATTATTGATTCCTCTTATTAAGACCTACTATGTCGTTTATGGATTATTCTATTCTAATGGGCTTCACTTCGACTGTTTCATTATTTTTGATAAATGACCTCTCCCATCTGGGGACATAATCGCCCAGAGCCCATTCGGCCATAATAATCGAGCTGCCCTCTTGCAGTATATATTTTGCCAGCGGCTCCTTTGCAAGTCTATTATCCTCGATAGCATAAATGATTAGTTCGCTTTGTGTCACCACAAGTGCAATATCTTTATTCGGCGAAGTATAAATATCAAGAGCGTGAGGGAGCTTATCCTTAACTTCCTTCCAGGGTATGTGTAAAAGATCATAGGCTACCATATTTGAAGGTGGTATCAGGTTGAGATTGAAGTCTATGTGGGGAAGCTGCCCCTCCCGGTCCAAGTTAATTCGTCCTTTAAAAAACCAATGCCCCATCTTTCTATAAAGCCCAAAATTCTTGCTCTGCGATTCCTTATCTATATTCACAATCATCTTATGTTTAGAGTTTTTCTGTAAATCCGATATGGCGCTTTCCATGGCCAGTCTTCCGTTTTCTCCAGCAATATCCGAAATTGTTATACCATCAACAGAAGTCATATTATCAATGGGCAAGGTCCGCAGTGTCTTTGCGGCCTTCGGGCTTATTCCTGTTTTACCTTCCTTTGAACTTTCATCAGTCGCATGGTTGTCATAAATGGTGTTTTCTACACATACATAATCATTCCCAATATATATTATTTCCTTGCGAAGCCCGGTTTCAAGCCTGTCTGTCATGTTCAAAAATGCATTTGGGAGCAATTTGCTTTCAGCACTTTTCACCCTTGCAGCAAGCAAATTGTCCTCCATGCCTTCAGCACCCATTATTTTCTCTACTCTGACCTTCCAAAAGCCATCCATTCTCGGAAGATAAATATCACTTGTATACAGCACAGGTTTTAGTAGGCAGTCAACGGCTGATATCCAGTAGGTGCCGTACGTGTAGTCCCCCAGACCGTCATATGTGTCCACGGGTATTCGCACTCCCAGCAGTATCCCGGATTGCAAGGTCTTATCGACCAGACCGTTCCTGTCCTCTGCCGTGTACTGGACCGTCCCCTCAGAAATATTCTGAACGTCATGAGTCTCATCCGATACCCTTTTCATACAATAGTATCGCTCGTCGATTTGCGCTGCGACCTTTCCATCGGAGTCAGCAATAAATTCAATGATAAAATTATCAGCGGAGTAAACCATTACTACGAAGGCCTCGTTATTCTCAAAACTAAATTCCTCAGGAGTCTCGGTGTTTTTGTGCAAAAAGTACTCTCCCACATTGACCCTTTTGATTTTGTAGCTGACATTGCTGTAATAATTATCTGCATATGTAAACTCATCCACGCCAAAGCTGATTGTCCTTCCGATCGGCTCGTTGCCAGTCTGCGTGGACTCCTCGTCATTACTAGACTTCAGGCAGTCCTCAATAACCCACTTGCCGGTCATAGACATGGTCAAATTGGTTGGCTGGTCAATTCGATCATCATTGTCAATAGTCGATGTCGAGCACCCGGAAAGAATCATTAAGCTTATTGCAATCGAAATCATTATGTAGACTGCTCTTCTCATCATGTCACCTCGCCATCACTAACCGCAGGAATTCGGATCACTACCTTTGTACCCTTGCCTTCAGTGCTATATAAGGAAAAGCTGCCATTCATCAGCCTGATAATTTCATCGCAAATGGATAAACCGATGCCATTGCCTAATTTACTCTTCTTTCCTTTGAAGAACTTTTCCTTGATGTAGGGCATCTCATCTGCCGGTATCCCACAGCCTGTATCAACAATAGAAAAAATCACCTCTCCCCCGCTTGTGGTCACATTAAAGAAAACCTTGCCATTCGCGGGTGTGAATCGGAAGGCATTATCCAAAACATTGATAATAACCTGCTTCAATCTGTTTCCGTCTGTTACTATATCAGGCAGCTCACCCTCCACCTCAACACTGAAATGCAGGCCCTCCCTTGCTGCCCTGGGAGCAAGCTGTCTACCCACTGTGTCAACAAATTCTTCAAGCTGCACCAACTCCTTTCTGATGCTGAGCTTGTCAGAAACAAGTCTGGAAAAATCAAGTAGCTCTTCTACCATTGCCGTAAGTCGATCGCATTCCTTCTCAATGATGTCAAGGCCGGTTTCAAAAAGCTCCCTGTCATCCTGTCCATCGTTCTGTGTATCTTGCACATCGTTTTGCGCGTCTACACAGCTGTCATCCTGTATATGATTAAGCGCATCACTGTTTCCCATATCAGCCTGCATGCTGCCTTGTTCATCCTTTTCATAACCGGCAGCACACTGCCTGTTTTCCTGTCCTACCTCCATCAGGGTAATAGCCCAGCCCTTAATTGATGTCAACGGTGTTCGAAGCTCATGAGAAATGGAAGAAATAAAATCATTCTTCAGCTTATCCCTTTTTTCAATCTCATCGGCCATATAATTAAGAGTATCAGATAGCCTGCCAATTTCATCATTGTATACCTTTTTGCTTCGAACTTGAAAATCCCCCGATGCCATCCTGGCAGCTACGTTTGTAACCTTTTTCAGTGGATTGATGATCGTATTTGAAAGAAAGAAGCTTAGAATAACAGATGCAACCGTAACGACAAAGCCGATAATAATAAATAGCCTGCTTACGGCCTTCACATCTTCATTGACCACCCTGAGTGAGCTAATGAAACGCAGCACTCCGGCTGTTTCCTCATTAGAGTGCAGTGTTCTTGAAACTGCCATAATCCCATTTTTATCGTAGGTCACCTTACCGGTCCATGTGCCCTTCCCTTTTTCCAGTGCTTCCTCCACATCGGGCAGGCGCTCGTCTTCTTTTGGCATGTAGCCGATAGAATCCATTAGAACTCTTCCGTCTGTGTCGATAATTTGCACCTGGGCATTTGTTTGTTTCCAGAAGGTATCCACGTTATTGAGGACATTATCCTGCAAAGAGGCGTCAGAAAAATACCGTGAGTATAGCTCACAGGAAACCTTCAGCTGGTTGTGCAGGTTTGCCTCCAGATTGTTGTAATAATTATTGCGTACAATGTTAATTATTATGGCTTCCAAGAATAATACGGTTAGTATTATGATTAATATAAAGCCAAAGGCTATTTTTTTCCTGATACTCAGTACCATTCCAATGCTCTCCCGGCTTCAGCATTCAATCCTTGTCGCACCACCTGTAACCAAATCCCCACACTGTCTCTATATATTGGGGTTTAGACGGGTTATCCTCAATTTTTTCCCTTATTCTTCTTATATAGACATCCAGTGTCTTCAGGTCACCAAAATAGTTTTTCCCCCACACCGAGTTGAAAATTTCATTTCTACTTAAGGCTCTTCCCACATTGGACATAAACATCTTCAGAACCGCAAACTCAGTAGGCGTAAGCTCAATCTCAACATCATCCTTGAAAAACCTCTGAGACTTCAGATCCATCACTAGGTTTTTAAATACAAGCGGAGTATCATCAGGCATCTTGATTGCTTCGGACCTTCGCAGTACCGTACGAATCCTTGCTGTCAGCTCCCTTGGGTTGAAAGGCTTTACCATATAGTCGTCAGCGCCGATTTCCAGTCCGGTTATTTTGTCAATATCCTGGCCTCTTGCGGTCAACATAATAATAATCAACTCCGGCATCTCCTCCCGAAGCCTTGCACAAACTTGAAAGCCGTCTATCCCCGGCAGCATAACATCCAGCACCAATACCTCAGGCTTGTATGCCCTTGCCATCTCCAATCCTCTTTCGCCGGTCTCCACTTCAAGCACATCAAAGCCGCTGCGCTCAAGGTTGATTGCAATGAATTTTCTGATAGACGCTTCATCCTCTACTACAAGTACTTTAATCCTGCCCTCGCTCATCTTCATCCCCATCGCTTTTCTATGTGTAAGTTATTGTTCAATCTATTAAGCAAAAGCATTATGACAACAACAATACTATTCTACATTATTTTCGTTGCAGCTTCCACATAAGCCGAATTTTTACCAGCCCTAAATGGAAATATATTGTTTCTTTGAAAAACAAGACGCATATCACATGTTGGCAATCAGGACCTTCTCCTTTGAAATGCAGCCGGTTTGTTGGCTGATTTCGTTGGCACACCTGTAAATATAACATATCAGGCTGCTGCTAACACGCTTGGATACAAGAGATTCAAACACCTTGACAAAAACCTCCTGTGTGAGCTGGGAGGCTTCAAATTCGTTCCCGCATTTGCTGAACATAAAACTATATATCCTGCTTTGATGGGGCTTAATAAGCTCCTCATAAGCGGCTACATTTCCGTTACGGGCAGATTTTATGAGCTCTCTTTCGTAATCATTCATTTTATTCCAGCCTCCACATATATCATTATATATTACTGGGAAATAAGAAAATTAATAAGAGGTTAAAATTTGAATTTATTACATTACTATGATGCATGTGCGCTAAGTATCCAACAATTTGAGTAAATGGGCGGTTGTTACTACAAGCCCAGCAACAGGCTTCATAACCGCAACAGGCTGATAATATCCACCCAAGAAGATACCAGGTCGCTTGAGTGGAACCTTTTCGCCGATTTTGGGCGATAAAATCGGCATCACCCTTAACCACTGTTTTAATTTGTGCTATAATCTAAGCTAATCGAAAAACCAATTCAGTCAGGAGGAATAGTATGTCTGATACAATCAGGGAAATAGCGGATCGCATACATGAAATCAGGGAAATATCAGATATTAGCGCTGATACGCTGGCTCAGAAGCTAAACATACCACTGGATACATACCTAAGGTATGAAAACGCACAAGAGGGCGTCCCTATAAGTACCTTATATGAAATAGCAGGTATACTGGGTGTGGAAATGACAGAGCTGCTTACCGGCTCCTCGCCGCGGCTACACAATTATTCATATACAAAAGCCGGTGAAGCCCCATACATTGAACGTTTCGCGGGATACCGTTTTCAGAGTCCCGCATACAATTTTGCCAACAAGAAAATTGAGCCATTGCTGGTGATGATAGACCCTGAAGAGAATAAGAAAATGGCATTAGTGACACATTCGGGCCAAGAGTTCAACTATGTATTGGAAGGCCGCATAAAGATTATTCTTGGAGAAACCGAGATTATTATGTCACCGGGCGATTCCATCTATTTTGACCCAAGCATTCCCCACGGCCAGGCTGCCGTTGATGACCAGCCGGGAAAGTTTCTGACTGTTATTCTGCATGATAAAGGAGACCCGATAAATGATTGAGAAATTTCTACCAAGAGTACACTTTGATTCCTACGAAGATTTTAAAGCCAATTACAAGGTTAATCTGCCTGAGAACTTCAATTTTGCCTATGATGTTGTAGATGCATGGGCTATCAAAGAGCCTTACAGGACGGCTATGGTATGGTGTAATGATGAAGCAGAGGAAAGGATCTTTAGCTTCGCCGACATGAAACGGCTCAGCGACAAAGCCGCCAACCTCTTTGTAAGCCATGACATCAAAAAGGGAGACGTGGTTATGCTGATGCTCAAAAGGCGTTGGCATTACTGGGTTTGCACGTTGGCTTTGGAAAAAATAGGCGCAATATCCATACCCGCCACAGTACAGCTTACTAAGAAGGACATTGTATATAGAAATAATGCTGCCTCAGTTAAAATGATCGTTTCTGTTTCTGATCATGAAATTGTTTCATACGTTGAGGAGGCTATGGATGAATCGCCTACTGTAGAGTGCAAGGCACTTGTGGGCTGCGTCCGGGATGGCTGGCTGGACTTTGACGACGAGCTGGAAAAGGCCTCTCCCGATTGGACAAGACCAATCGGTTCGGCTGCAGCAGGCGGTTACGACAATATGCTCATGTATTTTACATCCGGCACTACGGGAATGCCAAAAATCGTGCTGCACGACTTCTATCATCCTATCGGACATATTGTGACTGCCCACTACTGGCAGCGCCTAAAGGGTGACGAGCTTCACTTGACAGTTTCAGAATCGGGCTGGGCCAAATGCGGCTGGGGCAAAATATACGGCCAGTGGATATGCGGTGTAGCGCTCTTTGTATATGATATGGAGAAATTCGTGCCTGACAGGCTGCTGCATATGATAGAAAAATATAGGGTTACATCATTTTGCGCTCCACCGACCATTTACCGTTTTATGATTAAGGATGATCTGTCGAAGTATGATCTATCAAGTATAAAAATGGCCTGTACCGCCGGTGAGCCTCTGAATCCTGAGGTTTATAGCCAGTTCAAAAAAGCCACCGGCCTCAATATCATTGAAGGCTTTGGCCAGACAGAAACTACTGTGCTGTGTGCCAATTTCGAATGGATTACTCCAAAGCCCGGATCGATGGGAAAGCCTTCTCCCCTTTACGACATAGATATCGTCGATGAAAATGGTAAAACATGTCCTCCGGGTGTCGAAGGGAAAATTGTCATTAAGAACCTTGATAATGGCTTGCCTCCCGGACTCTTTAAGGGCTATTACAGAGATGAAGAAGCCACGTCAAGGGTGTGGAGTAATGGTACATACAACACGGGTGATATGGCCTGGCGTGATGAGGATGGATATTTCTGGTTCGTCGGCAGGTCCGATGATGTAATCAAGTGCTCAGGCTACAGGATTGGCCCCTTCGAAGTGGAAAGTGCCCTGATGGAGCATCCCTCTGTTTTAGAATGCGCCGTTACCGCAGTTCCTGACCCTGTAAGAGGTCAGGTGGTCAAGGCAACCATTATCCTTGCAAAGGGATGGAGTGGCAGCGATGCACTGGTCAAGGAGCTTCAAAATTACGTTAAGAAGGTCACTGCACCATATAAATACCCAAGGATTATCGAATTTGTGGATGAACTCCCCAAGACAATAAGCGGTAAGATAAAAAGAAAAGAAATCAGGGAAAGAGAGTAAGTAAAAATCGAGGGGGCAGTTGTCTTGATTACAAGAACCGTCCCCTCTATTATATCAGTCTCGCTAATATCTCGTTTTTGTACTCTAGTGCCTTGCTCCCACCACCCAACAGGTGGGGGCTTCCTGGGATGTCGATAACCTTCCCTTTTGATATTGATGGCTGCATTGACATCGCGATTATACGCTGTTGAGTCTACTAGTCAAAGCAAGTACCAATATTATCAAAGGGTTGGCTTAATGAGACCCTATTATGAATTATTTCTACTGCCTGTGCAAAAAGTTGAGCAACAGTTACTACTGTTACTATAGGATGTTTGAAAACTTTCTGACTTTCAACAGTATCAGTAATTAAATCCTCTAAATAATGCCATTGCAGAAATAAAATCACTAAAAGATGGCTAAAACTATTGCGATTTACAAAAAACAAAAACGGAATAAATTAACATGGAATAACTTTACATTGTAATTAAAATAATGTACGATATAGGAAAGTAATATAAAGCTAGCTTGAATTACAATTAAGTTAATGATGCATTTTAACTAATGCATATATCGAAAGGAGAAACACAATGAAAAAGTTTGTTGTGTTATGCCTCATTATTGTTCTTTCTTTTTCTTCGAGCATAATTTCATTTGCCGAGAACCCGAAAGAAAAAGTCTTGATTATCAATTCGGAGATAAAAGATTACGATACACTTTTAAAAAGAGCACAAAAAAATATACATGATTTAGATTTATCAGAATTTCCTCTAATCGGGAAATATACCTATAAGCTAACCAAGAATGGTGTTGACCAAGAAATTACCACAAACATTACATCACAACTACTTAAGCGTACTATTAAAGATGGTAAAGTCGCCGAAATATATGCTGTTACCAGTTTAGGAAGCGGTACTCTGTATGACGAAATGTGGGATGGCTCGATAAGTGTAAAGACTTATTCAACGATATATTACTCTGTGGATAGCAGTGGACCTACAGGAACTGCCCTTTTAACAAAAGTTACAGGCGGATGGTATATTGACGATCGTACGGTTAGTGTTTCCAATCGTAAAGTGATATATGTTACAAACGGATGGGGGCCTACTGGTTATTTCTTAAATCAACGTGTAGAAAAGAACGCGTCAGCAAACACCTTTACCTATTACACAGGCTTTAATAAATGGATTTTTAATGATTCTGGTTATCCTGGTAATATGCTCGGTTGCCGTACAGAGTGCACACTAAAACATGGAAGCGCTAGTGTTTGGTATTTAACATTTAATAATGATCTTCTTTGATTCATAACTCTATATATTCCTGCAATAAAAATATTGTATTATTGCAGGAATATTGGTTTTAGCATGCATAAGTAGAATAAAATTTAAGGAGATATATAAATGAGTAAAAATAAACAGTATCTATATCATTTGATTTTATTAACCGTTTATATTGGTCTTGGGGAAATAATACGTGAAAGTATAATAAAAGTTTCGAGAATCAATTATACAAACCAATATATAATTATATTTGAGCTTGTGTTTTACTTCCTTTTTGGATTTATTATCGGCTTGCCCATCCTTTTAAATTATGTCAAATGTAAGAAGCGAGAAATAAATAAGGGTGCTCTTGCAATATTGATTCCATGCTTAAGTATTTTACTTCTTTATATACTTACTATAGCTGGCATGCTCAATTTCAATATAACCTCTTATATCGTAAAAAGTATCAATCTTGTTATGGTACTATTTGGATACTTCACAACACATTTATATAAATCAACAGAGGCATAAGTATTATTTATAAGTGTACCGTACAAAAATAGTGTAGTTTTCCAATGGTGTTACGAGACAATCTATCATTCAGGGAATCATTAGTTTATGATGTCCTATCAACAATTTTAAATATAATTTTACAAAAAAACCATCCATTGAATTATACTATATAGCAAATATATAAAGCAAGGATTGCGCCCATGCCGGACGCACCACAAAAACATTCTGCAGAGTTAAACTCTGCAGAGTGCTGTTTTTTATGCTTAATTGAAATATTGATTTGTGTTTCCTGCTATTCTCACCACTGATTATTCTGTCTTGATGGCCTCCAGGGCGCTGAGCTTCATGGCACGCCTTGCAGGCATGAAGCCTGAAATAAGTCCCACCAATGTAGCAAAGCCGAGGGATGTTAATGCAAGCCACAGAGGTATTACAGAGATGACACTCTCTCCCCCATAGCCTCCGCCACCAAACAGGCCTCCTGCAAATTGGTTCAGCAATGCCGATGCAATATATGAGAATCCAAGACCAGCAACACCGCCGAGAAATCCGATAAAGCCGGCTTCAAATAAAAACATGTTTCTTATGTCTCCCAGCATACAGCCCAATACCTTCATTACTCCTATTTCTCTGGTTCTTTCATATATGGACATAATCATCGTATTGGTTATTCCAATTGCAGCTACGAGAAGCGAAATGGCTCCTATCCCTCCGAGTACAGCCTGTATGGTATCAGATGTTTCCTGCATACTCTCTAATATATCTATCAGGCTATAGGCTCCATAGCCCATATCCTTAATCTGGTTCTGCACCCTTTGCACATCATCCATATCTTTTACTTTGACCTTGACCTGCTGATAGCCTTCCTGATTTCTGCCGGAACGAATCCCCTGTGAACTCTGAAGCCTCTCGTTTTCCTTCATAATCTTCTTTAGGTATTCGATATTCATAAAAACAGTATATGATTTCTCATCCTGTGACTCCTCCAGCAGTCCCACACCGTTTACCTTGTAAAGCTTGGGAGGCCTGTTGTTCGTTTCTCCTCCAACTCCTGCAGGTCTACGTTCGCCATAGCTATAATCAAATGTCATCACCAGCTTATCATTCAGCACATCCACATCCGGCTCCGGCCTTTCAAAATCGCCACCGCCACCACCATAGCTATAATAAAAGATGCCGCCTCTCATATTATTGCGTTCTCTTGAGTTGTAAAAGTCATAGGGAGTGGAGCTTCCAAAAAGCAGTGAGTTAGTGTCTTCCTCGGTCAGCAGTCTGCCTGCTTCCACCTTATAGTCAAAAGCCTCAAGTGTCTTAGGATCGACGCCCATCACATTGGCATGCATAGAAAACTTGCCTGAAACGATTTTCAGGCTTGTCTGGATAAGTGGGCTAACCGCTTCCACACCCTCTATAGCAGCTATCTTAGCAACGGCCTTATCATCGAGCACGGTTTCCTTAGCGTATCCGCCACCCATACCGTCATCATAGTAATTATATGGGTTCACTTCAATGACATTAAGGCTGCCCATGCTCTCGAGCTGCTGCTGAAAACTCACGTCCATTCCAATTCCCAGCGATAGCATAACAACAATAGCTGCCGTACCAATCAATACGCCTGATATGGTCAGAACAGATCTGGTTTTTCTTCTTGTAAAATTCCTTAACGCCAGTCCTAGCAGATCCTTTTTATTCATCCAGGCTCATTTCCTTCCTTCTGGCATGTCTTTTTCTCAATAGTACGAATACAACAACACCTGCCGCCAGGACGACTACACCGATTGCGGCATATACCCAGAGACTAAGACCAGGCGTGGCACCAGGCATCCCATCCATTCCCGGCATCCCCATTTCCATACCAATCGGCATACCATTTTCGTCAAGCATAGGGCCTTCCTGCATCATTTCCATTACATTGAGTGTGAATTCCTTGCGCACCTCAATCGGCTTTCCGTTGGCATCCTCAAATGAAAACAAAACGCTTCCTGTTTGAGTTCCCGCCATCATGGGCGTAATGGATGCATCATAATAGTCTGTCCTGCCTGATTCAAAATTTCCTACATAATAGCTGAGGTTTTCCCCCTCAAAATCACCCTCTACCGTTATCATCAGGTTGTAGAGGATCGATTTGCCCATATTATAAAAATCAAGATAGATTGAAGTCGGCTGCCCCACAAAGGTATCAGGCATTATGTTAATCTCACTGGCAACAAGCCTTGGGCTCTGCAATACATTAACGCTCATTGTTTCCTTTGCCGTAAAGGGATTGCCCTTGTTATCCTCATATTCGAAGTCGACTGTCATCATATAGGATTTCTGCTCAGCATTCGACTTTACACTCAGCATAATCTCCCTTTCGACGCTCCCCTTAGCCGGTATACTCTCCAGATAAAAGGTGTTTCCGGATTCAGAAGGTGTAAAGGTTCCGTCTTCGGAAGTAATCGTTACCTTTATGTTAGACACGTCCACGGATTTGCTTGTGTTGAGGAAGGACATATTAAGCTTAAAATTATCTCCGGCATTCACAGGAAAGGGATCCATGGAGTAATTGTCAATAATTATTCTGGGTACAGTCTTGCCTGAGTCGTTTTCAACAAACACTCCAACATACTGGGTCCCATTGTACTTGACGCCAAATATATCCTCATACTCAACATTCAATGCAATAGGGAAATTCTTCGTTGTCACCTCATCCTGGGCAAACAGCTTAAAGGTTACGCTTTCTGCTTTATTTGCATCCAGATTGTTAATATATACAGGGTTTAAGGACTTGGTAATGATTCCTGTGTCAGTAGACAGGGTTACCTTTACACTCTTTGCAGCAGCTCCGCCCTTGTTCTTTAGGTCAAAGCTGATGTTAAAATCTTGATTGGCCGCTATCGCAGACTGCGGCGAAACAATTTTTTCAAAAGCTAAGTCCGGCTTGCTTCCTTCCCCTTCACCAGCAGGGATAAATACCTGATTCTGCTCAGTATAAGCGGTTCCTGCCGAGTCCTTGTATTCCAGCTTGACGGACAGCTCGTTGCTTGCCGCAGCTCCACCTGTGGGCATCATGAGCTGGTAGCTGACCTTCTGACTGCCCCTTCCGCCTACCTTGTCGATATACTTTACATCGGTAGAGTTGTAGGTAGTGAAGCCGCCGCTTTTGAGGCCACCCAGCGTTACCTTTACATCATCTGCCGCAAGCGTTCCCAGGTTCTTCACTGTCAGATCCAGAAAAACAGAGCCCGAAGCGTCGTTTGCATCTCTAAGGGATACGTCTTCCACGGTCAGCTTGGGAATAACATTGTTGTTCTCAATTCGTATATATACTGTGTCAGAAGAGGTAAAATGATTTCCATAGGCATTATCGAATTCATAATTCAGCTTCAGTGCAAACACACCCTCCGGCGAGGTCTTAAGTATGGCAATATCAAATGTGATGTCCTGTGTTGAATTTGCACTAATGCTAGCCACAGATTGCTTCAGAATAAAGTTGTTAAATACCAGCGGTGCCTTTGCCTCGTCTACCATCGTAAGTGAAATGTCAACATTTTTTGCCTGATAGTAGGTGCTATTTTTTAGAGTATAATTTAGCTTGTAGGAGCTGCCTGCTGCAATAATCGGCATCCGAGCGCTGCTTGCGGCACCCAGCTTGGGAACATACTTTGAAGTGTCCACCGGAGTAGAAGGGGTGTTGTCGGTGGGTACAGCCTCATTGATGGTAACGGTTCTTCTTTCTTCGCAATCTTTGCTTCCATCATGATATGTAAAATTCAAAATTAGATCATACCCTGTACCTTTGTAGAGCAGTTCAAGGTTTTCAACTTTACTATTCGGTTTAGCAAAGACCAAATCGTCAAGTTTCATACCATCTTTGCCAATAATATTGAATGATGAAGAGTCGTCAATTCTTACATAAATATTTGACAAATCAGGGGCACCGGATTTTTTTCCATATTGCAAATCAATTGTAATTTTTTCTCCCTGATATACTGTCGAAGCTTCGCTTTTTTTCGTATAGCTAACTACTATATTATTTCCCGGCTCAGCCCCATATACAACCGATCCGCTAAATACCTGCAAGCACAGTGTCAGCGCCACTAATACTATTATCAACTTCCTCATGTGAAACCCCCTCGGCTTTATTTATGATGTCTATTTTTTCTATATTACCGTCCAGAATGTGGACGAT
>Ga0209510_1001459_pt1 | contig 26785 bp, 22 predicted proteins | sample BiotimSIPDNA_FD_185749 | JGI IMG/M metagenome (GOLD analysis project Ga0209510, IMG submission 185749) | Anaerobic biogas reactor microbial communites from Washington, USA - Biogas_R1 time_0 SIP DNA (SPAdes) (version 2) | ecosystem: Engineered > Bioreactor > Anaerobic > Unclassified | place...
TATTATGGTATAATTGTGCATGTGCATTTTCGCACCAGCGAAAAACTTGCACGCACCTAAATTCCGCCGGAGGCGTATAATAGCCTCACATATAGGCGATGTGAGGTTATTATACCATAATTTATTATGGTATAATTGTGCATGTGCCATTTCCTATCCATTTTACATATAATGTAACAGGAGGAGTTGGTCGTGTAAGGCTGGCGGGGTGCAGTAGTGGCGGTGATTGTGTGAACGGACTGGAGATTGGAGATATCGTTGCCCGAAAATCCTATGGGTGTGATGTTTGCTTTAAGGTAGTTGACATCGATGATAAGGACGCAAAAAAAATAGCTACTTTAAAAGGAATAATATATAGGCTGGAGGCCGATGCACCTGCATCTGACCTGGAAATACAGTGCAAAAGCAGCGAAATTTCAAAAAACACTTGACATAAACAAATTACCCTTGTTATAATATAATATTTTTTGACAAGCTGCACTGTTTGTGATACAATATCCAAAACAGAAGATGAGGTGATTCGATGGCAGAAAAGAGTGACCTGTTCCAGATAAAGAAAAGTATTGAGACCTGCGTTGGCGAGAGGGTCCAATTGAAAGCCAATAAAGGAAGAAAGAAGGCTTTTATAAAAGAAGGAGTTATTGAAAACTCATATCCAAGCATCTTCATTATAAAGTTTGAGAACGAATATGAGACAACACGACGAGTTTCCTACAGTTACACAGATGTACTCACAAAAGCAGTTGAACTTGTAATATGTAAGGACGACAAAACAATACGCGTCAGCTGACACGATGATATGGATAAATCTTAAATGAATGCCAGAAAGCAACCCAATCAATTGATCGGGTTGCTTTTTTTTGTAATAATTCAGGGGTCTTGTCAATATATATTTATTAAGCCGTAAAAACCATTTTATAGGTACGATAAGGTTTTTGTGGATATATGCATACAGTCATGCGGGGGGAGGATTTTTAATGTCTCTGGAATTAATTAAGGAGGCCGTAAGGCTAAATCAGCCCATAGGTGAGGACACGATCCAGACCATTGTTGAGAATGATATTATAGTACCGGATGTTAAGCCGGATATTTCCCGAGTATTACTGCTGGACGGGGAAAGTTGGATCGATAGCGCAGAGGTAGCGACGGACAAGGTGCTGATAAGCGGTACAGTCAGGTACAAGATACTCTATGTCTCGGATGACTCTGAGCAGCCGATAAAGAGCATAAATTCTTCTACAGGTTTCCACTACTCTATGGATATTCCTAATACCCGTCAAGGTATGCAATGCAGGGTGGAATGCGACATTGAACACATGGAGTACGAGGTGATAAATAGCAGGAAGGTTAATGTCAAGGCAATAGTGAGCCTGGCCGGCAAGACGACCGATCAGATTGAGCGACTCATAACTCAGGATTTTGATGGGCTTGAGGGCATTCAGGTTTTAAGGAACACAATTAGTGTGAATTCCTATATAGGGAATAGCGAGTCCAGCTGCCTTGTTGGGGAAATACTTGAAATGCCTACAGGGAAGCCGGCCATATTGGAAATTCTCAGGAGTGATGCGAGGGTAACAGCAAAGGATTTTAAGGTCACAGAGGATAAAATTGATGCCATTGGCGAGCTTTATTTATCGACACTATATATTGCCGATGACGAGACTCGCACAATCCAGTACATGGAGCATCAGATTCCCTTCACACAGCCCATAGAGTTGGCTGGAGTTAATGAAAGCTCTTATTGTGATCTTGATTATAGCTTGGGCGAGGTCATGTGTGAAGCGCTTGAGGACTCAGACGGAGAGCTGCGCCAGTTGAGATGCGAGGCCATGCTAAGTGTATACGCCGAGTGCTTTGAGAAAAGGGAAGTGGAGCTTGTTGAAGATGCTTACAGCCCCTACTCCAGAGTGAGCATCGAAAAAGAGAATCTGATTCTGGAGGAGCTTGTGTCTGAGAATGAAAGCCAGATAACAGTGAAGGAAGCAATCGAAATTGATGAAGATTCTCCGGACATTTCCGAACTGTTTAATGTGCTTGGGAAGCTGTCACTCTCAGGCGGTGAAATAGCAGATGAACGGATTAACGTCGAAGGTGTAGTGGTCACGAATGTTCTTTATCTTGCAGACGATGAAGATGAGCCTGTATTGTGTGTAAGCCGTGAAATCCCCTTCAGGCAATCGCTGGAGGTAAAGGGAGTTAGTGAAGACATGGGTCTTGGTGTGGAGATGGATATTGAGCATTGCAGCTATAATATCATTTCGACTAAGCAGATCGAAGTTCGTTTTATTATCGGTTTGAAGACAAGAGTTGGTAGGCAGATAACCGTGCCGGTTATTGTAAATGCTGAAGAACAGACCCTGGATGAGAACAGGCTGGCACAGCAGCCCAGTGTTACTATTTATTTTACACGGCAGGATGATACACTATGGAATATTGCAAAAAAATATTACACAACAGTCGATGAGCTTATCATGCATAATGAATTGGAGGACATCGGCGAGCTAAGAGGAGGAGAGCAGCTGATCATCCCCAGAAAGCTTTAATAATCCCTTTTTAAAATTACTTTTCGATGGGTGCTCGGGAACATTACTTCCGGGCACTTTTTGATTTTTGTTTGTAATGGGAATGTTTTTTGTATATACTATACATTAATAAGATTCAAGCATTTTGGGGTGAATAAATGCCGGTCCTTGAAGTACCTGCGCATGCAAAAATTAATCTATCTTTGGATGTACTGAATAAAAGACCCGATGGATATCATGATTTAAGAACGATTATGCAGACAGTTGATCTGTATGACATTATTCGTCTTGAAACTATTGATAGTGAAGGACTGGAACTGGAATGTGACCTTGACTGGCTGCCTCTGGATGAAAGAAATACTGCCTGGAGAGCCGCAAACTTATTTGTTAGCAGGCTTAAAATTAGAAGCGGCTTGAAAATCAAAATAAGTAAAAAAATCCCTGTAGCTGCCGGGCTTGCGGGCGGAAGCGCAGATGCGGCGGCCGTATTGCGCGGGCTGAACAATTTGTTTTCAACAGGTCTTGACAATACTGAGCTTGGAGAGATGGCAAGACAGCTTGGCGCCGATGTCACCTATTGCATAAGCGGCGGGACTAAGCTTGCTGAAGGGATTGGAGAGCTCCTGAGCCCCCTGCCGGATTTTAGTGGCGTTGATCTTGTACTGGTGAAGCCTCATGTAGGTGTTTCAACACCCTGGGTCTATGGAAATCTCAAGCTTGATGACATTACAGATGATGACAGACCGGACACGACATTGTTAAGAAGGGCATTGGCACAAAGGGATTTAGATAAGCTTGCAGCGCATATGAAAAATGTGCTTGAGCTTGTGACGATTCCCAGATATAGTATTGTGAAGGATGCAAAAAGCCTGCTTATGGATTTGGGTGCTCTCGGTAGCATGATGAGTGGAAGCGGACCTACTGTTTTCGGCATTTTCCCGAATCGAAGCTCTGCTTTTACGGCTTTTAAAGCCCTTGCAGAGGACAGCAGATGGCAGTGCTTTTTGACTAATACAACAGGAGAACAGCTATAGCAAGTATATAGTATATAATTGTTATATAAGGAGATGTGCATAGGAATGGCTGGAAAACTATCAAAGGTAAACCTGAATGACTACAAACCCTTAAGAGAAGTTATTTTCAATACCTTAAGAGAAGCTATTATTTTGGGTGAACTGAAGCCAGGCGAGAGGCTTATGGAGGTGCAGCTGGCAGAAAAGATGGGCGTGAGCCGGACTCCGGTGCGTGAGGCAATCAGAAAGCTTGAGCTGGAAGGGCTTGTTGAAATGCTGCCGCGCAAGGGTGCCCGTGTGGCGGATCTTTCTGTAAAGGACATTATGAATGTTCTGGAGGTTCGTGCAACACTTGACGGTCTGGCTTCAGGGCTATCTGCAGAACGAATAACTGCTGATGAGATTAAGGAGCTTAAGCATTATCATTCACAGTTTATTTCCCATGTGGAGAAGGATAATCTGCAGGGATCCATTAAGAAGGACGTTGAGTTTCACGATATTATTTACCGCTCCTCGAGAAATGACAAGCTGATTCAAATTTCCAACAACCTCAGGGAGCAGGTGCAAAGGTTCAGGGTAATCTACATAAAGGATTATAGCAGCACAAAGGAACTGGTAAGGGAGCATGCGGAAATTATTGATGCTATTATAAACAGAGATTCTGTAGCAGCAAGGGAGAGTGCTCAAAGGCATATAAAGAATCAGGAAGAGGCAATCATCAGATCCATTAGGCGAAATCAGCCGTAAAAACCAAGGAAGTTTGAGAAAACTTCGTATTAATATAAACAATTAGTCTTTATTCTCGTATAATTGATTGCATTACAAAATAGGCTAGAGGTAAAATGGCTAAAATGTAAGAGTGAAGAATGAAATGGAGTGATTGTTCTGCCTTCCGGTGATTTTTGGTATGATAGCTTTTTAAGCAAATATAAATCAGGTATTTCCCATGAGTTCCTTTTTTATTTCAATGTCCGAGACCTTGTAGACAATTACAGGTACATGGACAGATACATTTACGAGGAATTTATCAAGCAGAGGAATTTTAGCATAGTTGCATTCTATGACATCTCCAGGGGGTTAACCTTCTTTGATGCCGGCATGGAGAAGGAGTTCAACATAATCACCTCCAATGAAGCGGAGAATTTGATGAATGCAATGCCATCGAGGCTGTTCCCCTTTATTGATAAAGCGCTGAAGAACACTAAAATGGTACTTTTTATCGATCATGTTGAGAAAATGATACCGTCCGGTGATATTGGCAGCATGACGATGGAGGAGCGTATTGCACTTATCTGGATTTGTGAATGGTCATCAAGCTCCAGGATTTCTGCTGTTGGCAGCACTATTCTCATGCTGGCCGATAACCTTGCCGATGTGAGCCGGGAGATACTCAAGTCTTCATATAGGATTGAGCCTATACTTGTAGGGCTTCCGGACGAGGAGCAGCGCAGGGAGTATATTGAATACCTGCTAAATAACGGCGAGGTTAAGACAGATCTCACTCCTTCGGAGTTCGCAAAGCTGTCATCGGGTCTTAGCAAAAAGTCCATAAAGGATATTAAGCTTAAGTCTGAGGCTGAGGATATACCCATTAGCTTTGATTTTATCAAGGATAAGAAGCATTCGGTACTTCAGAAGGAATACGGGGATGTACTGGAGTTTATTTACCCTGAGCTGGGCTTTGAGAACATCGGAGGGATGGAGAAGGCCAAGAACTATTTGCTGAATAATATTGTTAAGCCTATTATGCAGGATGATTTGCGAAGAGTGCCAATGGGCATTCTCCTTTGCGGTCCTTCGGGGACTGGGAAAACACTGCTTGTTAATGCTTTGGCGAAATCGAGCGGATTCAACTGCGTCAAGATTGATATGTCTCGCATTCTGGGGCAATATGTAGGCGAGAGTGAGAAGAATTTTAAGAAGTGCCTATTGGGTGCACAGTCTCAACAGCCAGTCATCGTGTTTGTAGATGAAATTGATACGGCCTTCAAAAGAGGCGACAGCGGCGATAGCGGTGTGAGTAGAAATATATTTAGCGAATTTTTACAGTTTACCGGTAATACAAATAACAGAGGCAAGGTAATTTTTATTGCAGCCACAAACAGGCCGGATCTTATTGACCCGGCGCTCAAGAGGGCCGGTAGATTTGATAAGAAAATTCCGATTCTCTTGCCGGATGCAGGCGAACGCGCTGAGATCTTCAAGATAATTATCGAAAAATACGGCTTCGAGACCGACATTGAGGACTTCATGGCTTTCGCCGAGGGGACAGAGGATTATACAGGCGCGGAAATTGAGACTGTGGTCAGGAAGGCCTACGAGCTGGCTAACGAGGACGAGACAAAGGGCAATGTACTGACCGCACAAATACTGACCGAGGCGATTAAGAAGTGCAGACCCAGCACTCAGCAGATACAGTTTATGACTATGCTGGCTATTGAGGAGTGCGATGACAAGGATTTACTGCCTGAAAAGTATAAGGGGCTACTAGATTCAAAAAACCTTTCAATAGAGAGGTGATAGACTCTAATTTACTTTACATTGCAGGATATTTATTATAAATTAATAATACGGACAATTGGATTTTGCATGGATTAAATAATAAACGGGGAGGCTTTTACAATGGGGTTTTTTAGCAGATTAGGAGCACTGATTAGAGGGTTTTTCGGACGTCTTTTAGGCGGAGTCGAGGAGAACAATCCGGAGCTCTTGTTTGAAGATGTAAAGATGCAGATTGACAGAGCAAGAAAAGAGGCGGAGCAGCAGATTCTTGAGATTCAGACCAATGCAGAGCTGATAAAGATTGAGATGAAGAATGCAGAGAAGAATCTGGCTACTGTCAAGGCCAGAACAGAATCGGCTCAGAAGCAGGGCGATAAGGAATTACTTATTGAGCTGCTGATGCAGGAGGAAGAATATCAGGCAACCTATGATGTTCACAAGACGACCTATGACACAGCAATGGCAGAAGTAAGCAAGATTAGAGAGGATTATAAGATCTTCGAGTCCGAGATGTCGGCTAAGCTCAATGAGCTAAAGACATTGAAGTCACAGGCCAAGATGGCTCAGCTCAGGGAGAATATTAATTCTGTCAATGCCAAGTATACATCGAAGGCTAATACAGTGGGCAGTGTGAATGAAAGCATGGAGAGGGCAAGGGAGCTAGTCAACAAAAAGACAGCCCGTGCCAATGCGGTAGAGTCCCTTGGTGATAATAACATGGATTTGAAGCTCAAGAGACTTGATATGAACTCCGCCAGAGAAAGGGCAATGGCTAGAGCGGAAGCTATGCTCAATGCAGAGCAGGGCTTCGAGGTGAAGGAGAAGGCTGAAAACAAGGTTTCACAGTAAGTGCTTTTACCAGGCAAAATGCCTTATAGAGATAGCTTATAGTTTGCGACAGACGGTTGATGGCTTAAAGAAGGCCGAGTAAGATTTCTCGGCAGAACAGTTTAGAAAGTGGAACAGGTGGTTGAACGAAATGAAAACAAGAATGTTTTTTAGCGCATTATTCAAAGCGAGGAATATTGGTATATTAGTTGCTGCGTTGATTGTAGCTGCAATGCTAAGTGACAGCTCAGCTTTGCAGGCTGTTTTTGGTCAGGCTTCGGCCGAGTCTCTGACATTAGGGGGCAGCTTCATTGTCTATATTGCCTTTGTTATACAGACGCTTACAAGCAAGAAGTTTCATGAGGAGTTTAACCAAAAGGAAAAAGCCAGGTACATTCGCGAACTGAACCGCCAGGCAAACCGTCTGTCAAGTGAAGCCAGAAGGCATACGAATAATACCTATGCCCGAAAGCTGAAGAAGGTAATGGAAGATAAGAACGAAATATATAACTCCTATATGACCGGTGAGAAGAGCTATCTTAGAGAGAAGATAACTGAGCAGACACTTGTTCTTGTGGTCTCATATTTGAAGCTTCTGAACAATTTTTGCATCAGAAACCGCGAATTGAGCGGCGTAGACGTAAGCGCTGTTTCCGCAAGAATCAATACCAACAACAGAAAGCTTAGCTTTTCAAAGGATATGAATATGACCGAGCAGGTCAGGAAGGTGATTGAGATGGATGAGAGGCTCATCACCAGACTTAAGGATGAAAAGAAGGATCTGGAGAGGATAGGTGCTAAGCTGGACTATATGGAGAGCACTGTGAATTTATTCAAGCATCAGCTTTTGTCCAGCGTGGAAAACGAGGATATGCTAGAGCAGCTTGAAACGGCAGTCAACGAGGCTGAGGCGCTTGACAACGTTTTAGAAGAAAGGCGCAAGAACAAGCTCAGAAGGTAAACCGCACTAGAGACATACTGCTTAGCATGTAGCTGCTTGGGAGGGACTGCACAGCCTATTAGACATGACTGCTTACCATGAACTTATTATATGGTTGGAGGGGGAACACTACTGTAGGTGCTTGGAAACAAAACCGGAATAAATGATGCTGCCTACACCCGAATAATCTATTATGGCGATATTTTGCGGAGTCGATATTATTGAAATAGACAGGCTGAAAGTATCTATCACCGAACAAAAGGGTTTTAGAGATAGAGTTTTCACCGACAGCGAAATTAGCTACTGTGAAAAAAGAAATAAGGCAAAGTTCGAAAGCTATGCTGCCAGATTTGCAGCAAAGGAAGCAGTGTTAAAGGCGCTTGGGAAGGGCATAGCCGATGGCCTAGAGTGGAGGCAGATAGAAGTATTAAACAATGAATTGGGCAAACCCTACGTTGTTTTATATAGAAGAGCTTTGGAGCTTTTTAATGAAATGGGCGCAAAGAGTATGGACATAAGTCTTTCCCATTGCAGCGAGTATGCCGTCGCATATGTTGTCATTGATACGTGAGAGGGTGTGAGCTATATGAGGATAAAGCTGCTTCAATGCGGTGATCTTCATCTGGATGCGCCATTTACTTCTCTGGCGGATACGGACAATGTGGGTATAGATAGCAAGCCGGAGCAAAGACGCAATGATTTAAAGCTGGTTTTATCCAGAATTGTGGATACGGCAGTGGCGCATCAGGTAGATTTATTACTTATCTGTGGTGATTTATATGAGCATGGTTGTACGAGAAGAAGTACATTTCACTATGTTTGTGACATATTCAAAGGAATAGCGGATATTCCTGTTCTGATAATTCCCGGGAATCACGATCCTTTAGTGCCGGGATCTTATTATTCTGATTTCAAATGGCCCCCTAACGTACACATCTTAAGTGATAGTGAGAATTTTTTCGAGCATAAGGACGGTACGCGAGTCTATGGTTCTCTGCCGCCAGTAGGAAGCCTGGACCACTCTTTTATCAATATTTTAATGTATCATGGAACCCTGGATATGCCGTTTAGTACGAATGCTTTTGCACCGATTTCGTCCCTGGAGCTTGAAGCATACGGCTTTGACTATTGCGCCCTGGGACATTTTCACACTCAAATAGACGGTGCCGGACCCGGCCGAAGGATTTTCAATGCGGGAAGCCCCGAACCGCTTGGCTTTGACGAGGAGGGGCATCATGGGGTTATTATTGCAACGGTTGAGAAGGAAACAGATGGATGCAACACTAAGGAGCTGAAGGGACAAAGCAGTATAAGGGCGGACTTTTTGGAACTGTGCACAAGGCGCTTCATTAGCCTTGATGTGCCTGTGACAGGCTGTTTAGACAGTGAGCAGGCCGCTATTCGCATTTCATCTCATATGGAGCAGGCAGGTACTTATGAAGACCTTTACAAGATAACGATGCTGGGATATGTCTTTCAAGGCCTCAAATTTGATACGGATTTTATCGGTGACTTCCTCAAGGGAAAAGCCTTTTACATAAAGCTTATTGACAACACCGCACCGGAGTATGATTTCGAGAGTATTGCAGAGGAACCCGGCCTCAGAGGACTGTTTGTCAGGAAAATGCTTGACAAGGCGCTGGAGGCTACGGATACAGAAGAAAAAGCGTTAATCATGCAGGCGCTTTACTATGGCATGGAAGCGATTGATGAGGGGAAGGTATGCGTTTAGAAAAGCTCGAGGTGAGGGGCTTTGGCAAGCTTAAGAGCTTGTCGGTTTCCCTTATAAATGGTGTAAATATTATATATGGATGCAATGAGGCGGGAAAAACAACTCTTCAATGGTTCATTAAGGGTATGCTTTATGGACTAAAATCTGGAAGACAAAAACTGAATGGCCCAGCCGGTCCACAGAAGAGGTTTAGACCCTGGGATGGCACATCTTATGGGGGAGTACTAATTTATGCCCTTGATGACGACAGGAGCTTCAGGGTGGAGCGGAACTTTGATAGCGGAGAAGTTCGGCTGTTTGACAGCTCATATGAGGATATTACCGCTTCATTTGAGATTGGAAGGGACAAGCTTCCCTTGTTTGCCGAGCAGCATATGGGCATGGATGAGAGAACCTTTGAAAGAACAGCTTTTATCAGACAGATGAAGCTTCGACTTGATGAGGACAGCTCAGCAGCACTGGCTTCCAAGCTTTCTAATGTAAGCGCTACGGGCTTTGAGGAAATCTCCCTTAACAATGCGGAGAAGGCCTTGTCAGATGCTTTAAAAAATTACATAGGGACGAGTAGAACCAGAATACAGCCACTGGATAAGCTTGAGGCACGGCTGAAGCATTTAGAACGGGAGCAGGACAGGCTAGGCAAGCAGCAAAGGGGAAGGCTTAAAGCACAGGAGGGTATGCTTGAGGCTCAGAGCATGCGTACTAGCCTGGAAATGCAGGAGAGCTATTTGAGGCATATTAGCGGCCTCATTGATATAAGAAAGGAACTGGATGCTAATTTAAAGAAGGAGGCGCAGCTAAAGGAGACGGCCAGGAGAATGCGTGAGCTGGAAAGCGAGCTTTCCGGTAAGATTGAAAAGGAATTGTCGCAAGGGCAGTCTTCAGGGCTAATGACAGGAAGGTCTGGAAGGCGGAGAACAATAGCTGCTCCAATACTATGTCTGGTAGCGGAGGTACTATTTGCAACATTACTTGCCTATTCCTTCTTTAGCACAGCTATTAAAAGCAGCTGGCTTGTATTACTTGTGTATGCTGTTTGCCTCGTGCTTTCCAGCCTGGCCGGAGTATTCTTCTTAAGAAGATGGTCAAGGGCAAAAATCGATCTAAACTCTGACCTGGAGTTGCACCAGGGGCAAGAACCAGCGCGAAATCAAACTCATGCCAGGCAGAGCTTTGCACAACAGGGCCAAGTCGTCAGATCTTATTCTTCATCGGTAGCCCCGGAGTTAAGAAAAATCTGCCTAAAGCTGGAGGAGCTTAGCGCTAAACTGGAACGGGGCATTGATGCTGCGTTGCAGTTTAACAATAGGCGGGGCTTTTTTAACACGGATAGTCTTGAAATAAAGATATACGATTCAGACATAGAAAGCTTGGATGAAGCCTGGGGTATTGAGATGGAGCAGGTTAAAGCGGATTTGCTTCAGGCGGCGATGAGGGAAAAGTACTGCGAGGGACTACTCAGGGATGATGGAGAGTATGGCGATGAATTACAGAGGGTGGAAGAAGAAACCGTTGCAGTAAAGGAAAAAATCACGTATCTTAAGTATAAAAGAAGTGCGCTGCTGTTGGCTCATGATGTACTGATGGAAGCGGGGCAGGAAATAAGGCGCACATTTGCACCTGATATAAACAATAGCATGAGCACAATTATTTCCGGCCTTACGGCAGGCAGATATACTGATTTGAGGGGAAGCGACAGGCTTTCGCTGATGGCAACTGCCCCAGAGGACGGAAACGTGAAAAATGCACTTGAGCTCAGTGGTGCCACAGCAGATCAGATGTACCTGGCACTGCGGCTTGCTATGGCACATGTACTTTCATCCGGCGCAGAATCTGTACCAATAATTATGGACGAGGCTTTTTCCCAATTTGATGACAACAGGACTAAACTTGCGTTAGAATACTTACATAGGGTTTATGATAGGCAAATTATTCTTTTTACATGCAAGCAAAGAGAGGTTGAGCTTGCATATGAGATATTTGGAGACAGTATGAATTTAATTGAGTTGGGGTGTGAGATTCCTGAACATACATAGATTATCCAGAATTTTATATAAAGTAGCTTTGCTAATCCTACTACTTGCGCTGATCTTTGCCGTATCGGGCTGCGCTCAAAAGGACATTCAGACAGGCGCGGGAGTGGATACCCAGCCGGATACGCAAGAGGACATACAGCCGGGTAAGGAGCAGGAAGCCGAACAAAGCGGAACTGATGATGAAGCCGTTGATGATGAGGCAGAGCAGAAAAAGTCTGTCGATTACATTTATGGCATACCCATGGATGAAAATGCGGGAGTTATCGTGTCAAGCACTGCCGATTTATACGTTAGCCCTGATGTAAAATCAAGTCGCATTACCCAAGCCATTTTTAATCAGCCTATTAGTATTATAAGTGATGAAAATGGGTGGGCACAGGTAAAAACGGTTGATGGTAATTTGGGCTGGATGAAGTCAAAGAACTTCGATGATGATGTCTCCAGCGTTTATGGGAGAATGTTTACCCACAGAGTTATTGTAACAAGTAGAGAAAAATCGGTTTACTCCTATCCAAGCGGCGGCATCACCCTTATGGTTGCGCCTATGGGGTCTGAATTCTATGCGATCAACAATATCGGCGACTCATATGAGGTGTACCTGCCCGGAAAAAGGACAGGATGGTTGAGGGGCAGTGGCATTATTCATGTCAGTCTTGATGAAATGATTCCTATTACTAATGCGGAGGATTTTGCATCAACAGCGCTAAGGCTTAAGGGCGCCAGTTATCTGCTAAGTGGCATGAGCGCCAGCGGTATAGATGCTCCGGGTCTGGTCTATGTCTGTGCGCGTATAAATGGAGTAAACCTACCGAGGACTATCAAGGGCCAGCTGGCAACAGGAATGGAAATTAAAACAGAGGATGCATCGATTGGCGACTTGGTGTTTTTGGCTGGAACCGGGGATAAGGCTGATGAAATTGTAAGTGTAGGGATATGCACCGGCGGATCAAACTACATATATGCAGGTAGAAAAGCCGGCTATGTAACAATAGGCGACATTAACCGTGAAAACAAGGAAGGGATTGTCGTGTCCGCCAGAAGGATATTTAACTGAGTGCCCAACTAATCTAGTCTTTTGCATATTTTTCACATGCATGCACAAAATATCATCTAGTAAAGGCTTTTGCGATGCAACACTATTATAGTTTAGCACCGCAGTATATAGTGATATGTTTTTATACCTACCCGTAATATATTGTGCTAGGGAGCTTAAACATATTACATTGCAAAATGCCTAATAAGGAGCCTGATATGAGTCTATATCAGTATCTATTGAATGATGGGAGGCACAAGCTTTGGGCATGCAGGATAGAATAACGGAATTCAGAAAGAAATTCTCCGGTAAAATGGTGTACCTGGTTGGTATTTTACTGATAGGCGCTATATCAGCCTGGGGGATTTATCATTATAGGCAGGCTGTCGAGCTGAGACGGGAGTTGGATGGCCAGTATAACAGGTCATTTCATGAGATGGCTGGATATGTGAACAATGTAGAAACACTTCTGGCGAAATCCATGGTCAGCACGACCACGCAAAGGACTGCTATAACGCTGCAGGAAGCATGGCGTCAGGCCACACTTGCTCAGATCAATCTTGGACAGCTTCCCGTTTCCCAGCCTGTATTGGCAAGCACGTCTAAATTTCTTGCCCAAGTTGGAGATATGAGTCTAAGCCTGGATAATCAGAACATAAGGGGAAAACAGTTGGATAAGGATCAGTATGAGACTGTTGAGAGGCTCTACGAGTATTCACTGTCCCTGAATAAGAGCCTGAAGGAGCTTCAGAATGACCTGGGGACGGGAAAACTGAAATGGGGAGAGCTGGCGGATAAAGGAAGGAGGCTTTTTAGCAAAACAAAGCCCGGTGTAGCTGTGCAAAAAATGGAGAGCGTTGGAGATACTTTTATGGATTACCCCACTCTTATTTATGACGGACCTTTCTCCGATCATATGAGCTCATCCGAAGCACGAGGGCTTACCGGCGACGATGTTACGGCTCAGCAGGCCGCGGAAAAGCTGAAGGATTTCTTTGGGGCTGACAGGGTGCAGGAGGTAACTGAGGTTGCTCAGAGTGACATTGGCCCGATTAAAACCTTTAGCTTTCAAATGAAGCTCACGGACTCGCCGGATGGGCCTAATGTCAATGCCGGTATATCTCAAAAAGGCGGGCATATAGTATGGCTGCTCTACAACAGGGAGGTTGGCGAAGCAAGTCTGGATATGGATCAGGTCAAGCAGGCAGGGCTTGAGTTTCTTAAGGACAGGGGCTATGACAACATGGTGGATACCTATTTTATGAAACAAGGCAATACTGCAACCATTAACTATGCATATAGACAGGGTGATGTTACGGTTTATCCTGACCTGATCAAGCTGAAGATTGCACTTGATAATGGAGAGATTGTGGGCATTGAGTCCAAGACTTATCTTTCTAATCATACCCAGAGGGAGATTCCTCAGCCTGGGATTACGATGGATGAGGCACGAGCTAAAATCAATGGCAGCCTCCAGGTCAACAGCTCGGGGCTGGCAATCATTCCTACAGATTATAAGAAGGAGATCTTTTGCTATGAGTTTAAGGGCAGGCTGAATGATAATGATTTCATTGTATATATTAATGCGGCAACAGGAAATGAGGAGGAAATATTGATGATTGTAAGTACACCTAATGGCGTGCTGACAATATAAAAAGCGCTTAGTCCTTCTTTAACCTGCGGATGTCGTCACCTGCGAACCTGAAGATGTCGAAGCCTCCTGTCAGTCTGGATACTATTCTCTCGTCATAGTATTCAAATAGCTCCCTCAGGCTAAGATTTGTGGAGATGATGATCTTGCAGGGCTTGCGGGTATCATTAGCTAGTCTTGTATTAATAATATTGAGAAGCTCTGAATAGCGCATGCCGGTGGGGGACTCTGTGCCCAGGTCATCAATAATTAAAAGATCCGACTGAAGAATGTTGGAATAGACCGCGCTCTCCCAATCATCGTTGTTAGCCGAGTTGTAACGATATTCATAAATAGTGTTGAAAAGCGCGGGAGCGGTCTGATAAAGCACTGTATGGCCTCGTTTCATTAATTCCATAGAAATGCAGCCAGCCAGAAAGGTTTTTCCTACACCGGTAGGGCCGCTAAAAAGAAGATTATTCGTTTCGGTATTGCTAAAATTATCAACAAAGCTCCTGCAGTTATCCAGTATCCCTAGGATTTGCCTGCGAGGCGAGCTCTTGATGCTGTAGCGCTTCTCATTGACAACATCCGGATAATAGTCTATAACAAAGCTCTCAAAGCCCTTGGTGTTGACAGTGGATAGATTGGACTGATCATAAAGCATATCAATTAACTGCTGTCTATAACAGATACACAGTGTATCGGCCCCGCCAGTCTCGGACTTGATAACGCCGGTATCGGAGCATCTCTTGCATTGAAAGCTGGGAGTCAGGTATTGGGCGGAGTAACCATTTTTCTCAAGAAGGCTTGTTCTTTCTGCATTCAGGCGCTCAATCGTATCAGACAGCTCGCCGATAGCACTATCTGAGGAGAGCTGCTCCATGAGGATAGCCTTATTGTACTTGAGGCCAGCCTGACTTATTTCCTCTTCAATTTCCTCAAGTCGTGGAATATGGTAGTATAGGCTCTGCTTTCTTTCCTCAAAATCACTCAAGGCATTCGCACGCCGTCTATCGTATTCATTCCTTATAAGCTTGTATACATTTGAACTCATCTATACCAAAACCTGTCCCTTCCGGTATTACACCTTATAAAGCTTTTCGAAATCCTCATCCGTATACTTGCGCTGCTTAAGATTACCCTTTTGCGGAGCGGCACTTGTACGCGGACTTGACTTATTCGCAGCAGCTGTTTTCCTGTCTTCATCGGCTGCGAGAATTTCTTCCTTTGTCCTGTAGCCCTTTTCATGCCAGCTTGTGATAATCTTATTGATATACTCGAAGCTTGGGCTGTGCGCGGAAGTGGTGCGCCTTAGTGCCAGCTCGATTATCTCAAATTCGTAGCCGAATTCGACTACCCATTGCTCCACATAGGCATCCTCGTACTCCGTTAGGTAGCCCTGTCTTCTCAGCTTTTTCAGGATTTGTCCGCGGATATCCTTGATCTTCTGGGATTCTAAGGAATACCTGTCCAAATCGAAGCTGTTGCGTATATTTTTACTGTGCCAATTATCGGCTACCCTTGTGATATATTGGCGCGATAAGCCCTTATAATCGGAGCAGTGCTTAAAGAGGGCATACATGACATCCTCCTCAAACTCATATTTATCGAACCAGGCATCAATATCTGTATACCAGGAGGGTGACATCAGGCCTTGGAAAAAGGCGTTGTTAATGCTCGAAATAAACCTGCTGCGCTTCTTGCTCCTCTCGGTGCTAAGAGCCACATCGTCGGGGTCGGAAGTGGTTTTAGGCCGATAGAGCTTTTTAATCTCTTTTTCCTTTAAATCGATCAGCGTAATAACGCTTTCATTTGTTCCCCTCGAGATTAGTCCCAGCTCCTCCAGACGAACAAGAGCTTCCTTAACGCGTGCAGGCTGTAGCTCCAGCTTTTTAGCAATGGCGGCGGAAGACATATTCTTTTGGTGCTTGCAGATGAAGACACAGTATATGTATACCTTCACAAAATCACTTTCCAGCGAAGGCAGGTATTCTGTAAAAAAGACATCCGGTACTGGTATGTCGGAGTATAAAAGTGAAAAGTTTGTATTGAAAACCATGTATAGACCTCACACAAATGTTTATTAACGTAGCTTTAGTAAATAAGGGCACATATGCCGGCCATCATTTCTTCTATTATACATGATTTACTCTAATTATTTAATAATCTTTTCTAATCTTATCACGTTTGTGATAAAATGTAGGCGATAAGAGACTACAAGCTTTGGAGGCGAGCAAATGGTACAACCGTATGATATGAGTCTAGAAGCGCTAAGGGATTATAAGCCTGCGCTGACCAGACGGCCGGATTTCGAAGAATTCTGGGCTGAGACTAAGAGTGAGCTGGAGAAGATTAAGCTGAACTACAGGCTTGAGCCCCATCAATACCCGGTTAGGGGCGTTATGGTATACAGTATTAATTTTGACGGGTTCATGGGGGCCAATATTGAAGGATGGTTAGCTGTGCCTGAAAAGCCTGGAAAGCATCCCGGGATAGTAATTTACCATGGTTATAATTGGGCGGCGGACGGATGCATTAACGATACGGTCAATATGGCTTTACACGGATATGCTGTGCTGCATATGCAGGTACGCGGCCAGCAGGGCGGCAGTGTGGATAATGTTATTCCCTCCCATGGTAATCACGCGGGTTGGATGACTAAGGGGATCTTGTCAAAGGAAGAATACTATTATCGAGCAGTGTATATGGATTGTGTTCGTGCACTGGAGGTAATGGCGGACTTGGAGGCTGTGGACGAGAGCAGGATTGGTGTAATCGGAGGAAGTCAGGGAGGCGGATTGACTCTAGCAGCGGCAGCACTTTCTGATATTCCCAAGGTTGCGGTTGCGCAGTATCCTTACCTTTGCCATTTTGAAAGGGCAATCGATGTTGCACTTCAAATGCCCTATGGCGAGATTAATCAGTTTTTCCGCAGGCATTCGGACCCCTCTGTCGAGGAGAGAGCGAAAGAGACTCTTTCGTATTTTGACATAATGAATCATGCGAAGTACATCAAGTGTCCGGTTCTTGTAGCAAGCGGGCTGGTGGATGAGATTACGCCTCCGTCTACAATATTCGCCACATATAACCATATGGTTTGTCCCAAGGAAATTGCTGTGTATCGCTATTATGGGCACGAAGGCATTCCGGGCTTTGTGGTTAAGCAGCTTGCTATGCTGATGAAGCATTTGCAGCCTTAGAGGTTTTGGGAAATACTCCATATTTACATCCGGATGAGCAAAAAACCATACTTTTGGGCAATTATTCGAGCTAAAATGGGAGTTGCCGCATTACAAGGCTACATAATTCGGGATATAATCGGATTATGTAATCTAACAACTAACAGATATAAGGATTTGTTGGCCAAAACCCGTGTTTTTGCTCATCATGACCCTCATCCAATAAATACTGTTGATTTTACCTGTCGGATGTATTATTATATATATGCATTATGTGCGCCCATAGCTCAATTGGATAGAGCGTCTGGCTACGGACCAGAAGGCTAGGGATTCAAGTTCTCTTGGGCGCGCCAAGAAAAATAAGAGACTGTAAGTGTAATAGCTTACAGTCTTTTTTTGCTTGTGGGCAACGGAGTCAAAAGATCAGACTTTCCCCGGGTAGATTGGCTTACATTGGCTAACAAGAATTAGGATTCTTGATATATTTCCAGGCGCTTTTATATATGTTGTAATGAATTTGGTGATGAAATTCATTACTCAAGTATGGTTTTGCATAGGAGGTGACAGATTGGATAATAATGACATCGCTAAAGCTTTATATTAATAGCCTGCATGTTCCTTATCCTGAATCGCCCCAAAATAAGCATATTTAGGTTTAAAATCTTTATCAAACAATAAGGGATTTCGATCATTTCTCCATGAAGCCTTATCCGATACTCCCCAGAAAGTAATTCCGCTTATATTGGTAGTTCCGGCCTTGTTACCTTCAAAAATTCTATTAACAAGCTCATAATAATATTGGCCCTGGGCCCTAAGGTTATCTTCGGTAGGCTGTAAAATATTCTGCCATGTTCCTAAGCTAACATCAATTTCTGTAATCTGTACGTCAAGCCCAGTAGAGCTAAAGGCCTCAAGTGTTTTCATATATTGATCAATTGAATCCTTCGTATATAGATGACCCTGACATCCAATACCATCAATCAAGGATCTACCATCCTCATCTACCAGCGACTGAGCCATCTTTATTACGTGCTCTGTCTTAAACTGTTCATTATAATCGTTATAATATAGCTTTACATGCTCCGGAGCATACTTATCTGCATAGTAGAATGCATGCCAGAGATAATCATCCCCTATAATTTCCAACCATTTGCAATCTCGAAGAGTTCCGTTATCATTAATAGCTTCATTAACGATGTCATAGGCGTAAAACATGTCTAAATAGCCCTCGGATTCTAGAAATTCAAAATTTTGCTTAATATAGCTTTCCATTCTTGCCAGCATAGTATCTCTATCGACCAATGCCTTCGACGTATCAAAACCCTCATGAAAAATCCATTGTGGAGTTTGACTGTACCATACAAGCACATGGCCTCTTACCTTTAAATTGTTCTCCTTTGCAAAGTCCAGCAATTTGGTGGTTCTTTGGGTATATTCAACTACAATATCACCAGTCTTAATACTCTTAGTGTGACTTAGAATCGCTTCGGGCTTCATTTCATTCTCCATAGTAACACTGTTGTAATTCTCACTAATATGGTCCGAATAATTCTTAATCACAGATCCATTAATGCAGGTACCTGCCTGCACACCATATGTATTGAATACTCCTTTAACTCCACCCTCGACTAAGGGAAGCTCCCCGACTATATACTCTTTCTTTTCCTCTATCTCTATTACTTGCTTAGTATCCTCTGCCGCATTATCCTCATCTGTTAATAAATCAATAGATTTATCTTCATCCTGGTCAACTAATGCATTATCATTATTGCTTATGATATCTCCCTGCACTGCCTGGTCCTTTTTTGAGCAGCCCCCAATAACCAGTAACATAGATAGTATCGTTATAGTAAGCACAAATAACCTTAATCTTTGTCTCATTAATTCTCTCCTTTAAGCATTAATAGTAAGTGATTAGCCCCTATTGTTAACTACTTTATATTATCACAATTTCACTCGCTTAGCACTGAAAAGTCTTAAAATTCAGGATGATATATATAAAGGTATGAGCCTTCCTCCTTCAGCGTCATAGCTTTATTCCATTGAGAATTATAGGGGGTATTGCCCTTTCGCAGCTAATAACGTAAAATATATGTAATTATATAAATACATTATTGCATTAAAAAATTTGAATCTGGAGGACTTGTTATGAAATACAGGAAGTTTGGTAGTCTTAATTTTAAAGCGTCCGCCTTAGGCTTTGGCACAATGAGGTTTCCTATCATTGAGGATGTGTCTGCCGGCAATAATGCGGCGGAAAAGGTAGTTGATGAAAAGGAAGCTATCAGAATGGTAAGGCATGCCATAGACGAGGGTGTCAATTACATCGATACGGCATACGGATATCACGGTGGGAAAAGTGAGATTATAACCGGAAAGGCGCTCAAGGATGGGTATAGAAGCAAGGTTGCGCTGGCTACAAAATCACCGGTATGGCTGATTAACAAGCCCGATGATTTTGATAGGCTTCTGGGTGAGCAGTTAAATAAGCTTGACACGGAATATATTGATTTCTATCTTCTTCATGCACTGGACAAGGACAGGTGGAGGAACACTGTATTGAAGCACAATGTGCTCGAGCGTGCAGAGACTGCGAAAAAGGCCGGGAAAATCAAGCATATCGGATTTTCCTTCCATGATGATTTTGATGCATTTAAGGAAATTGTGGATGGATATGATAAGTGGGAATTTTGTCAGATACAGTACAACTACATGGATATCAACAACCAGGCCGGCACCGAAGGGTTGAAATATGCGGCATCCAAGGGAATTGCTGTTGTTATAATGGAACCCTTGCTTGGCGGAAAGCTTGCAAACCCGCCCCAGGATGTCAAAGCAATCATGGATGGGGAAAAGAAAGATTGGAGTCCTTCTCGTTGGGCGCTTCAATGGTTATGGAGTCAACCGGAGGTTTCTGTTGTGCTCAGTGGCATGAGCGATATTAAGCAGGTGGAGGACAATCTGAACTCTGCAAAGAATTATTATGATGGGCCTATGAGTTACGAAGATGCGCAGGTTATTGATAATGTGCGCAGAAGGTATGAGCAGAGGATGGCAATACCATGCACTGCCTGCCGTTACTGTATGCCCTGCCCTAATAATGTAGATATTCCAAGAAATTTCTCTTTATATAATGACAGTATTGCCCATGAGGACCTGGAAGGCTCACAAAAAAACTACCGTAATTTTATGGATGCGAAAAGCAGAGCCGGCGAGTGCATACAATGCAGAATATGTGAAGACAAATGCCCGCAGAGGATAAAAATAAGCGAATGGATGCCAAAGGTTCATGAGGCTTTGAAGTGAACGTGACTTTATTTTAGCACGCGAATTATGAAGAATTTGTGAATATTATTGCTAAATGTGGGTAACAAATTAGCAGAAAATGCACTATTTTATTCTTATTTGTCAAAAACAATCACCATTTACTTAGATTTTGGGAGTATTTGCCGAAATACGTAATAGTGCTTTGTATCCTGAAATTAATAAAGAGGGAGTGATAACATGAAGTCTACAGGTATGGTGAGAAAAGTTGATGAGCTTGGTAGAGTAGTGTTGCCAATCGAGCTTAGAAGAACACTGGATATTATGGAAAAGGATGCGCTTGAAATCTTTATCGATGGAGCAAGTATCATTTTAAAGAAGTATGAACCGGCCTGCATATTCTGCGCAGACGCAAAGGATGTTATTTTCTACAAGGGTAAAAATATTTGCTCTGCATGTATGAGAGAGTTGAAGGGTTAAAATTTATCAAAATTGTTACCTGAGAGCGGTACAGGAATTTATTACATAGGGGCAATTTGGCTTACTTACTTGGTTTGTAAATTGCCTCTATGGAAAATTCTATTGAGAGAATTGTATGTTGAAGGTGAACATGAGGATAAGTAGAGGGAACACCATCTTAAGATATATGATTCAAGTGGGTGCGATAGCCTTAACAGTAGGGCTTTTAATGTATAGTGCTGCTACACGGGTTTTAGTCACCGACCTTGAGAACTCTCTGATACGCTTTGCACAGCAAGGGGCGACGACGGTTGAGACCTATGTGACCGGCCGGATTTCTGAAGCCCAGTCTATTGCTGCCAATAGCATTATTAGCAATCCTAAATTGCCGCTGGAGCAGCGTCTGGCTGAGCTGAGAAGGCAGCTCGGCCTTGACATTTATAGAAGGCTTAGCATTGCAGATGCTGAGGGCAATTCTGTCACAATGGACGGTACCACACTGAATATAAGCGATCGAGTTTACTTTGTTGAATCGATGAAGGGCAAGTCCTTTGTCACTGATCCTTTTATTAGCCGCGTAGATAATAGCATGGTCATTGTATTTTCGGTTCCCATAATTCATGAAAATAATGTGGTGGGCGTTTTATATGCTACATATGATGCTGATGTCCTGAGCCTTATGACAGATCAGATCAAGCTCAATAACAGCGGAAGCACTTATATGCTTAGTAGCCAGGGGGTTGTTATTGCCCACGATAACAGAGAGCTTGTGTATAACAGAACCAATGACATAGAGAACGCTAAAGACAATGCTAAATTGGATAAATTAGCTCGGCTTGAAGCGCAAATGGTTGCAGGGCAAACGGGTACGGGAGAGTACAGTTATAATGGCGTAGCGAAATATATGGGCTATTGTCCTGTGGGAGATACCGGTTGGTCTATTTCAGCGACTTCAACTAAGAAAGAGGTCTTCAGCAAGCTAAATTCCGTGTCGACTATACTTTTAGGGCTGGTTGTAGCCACATCCTTCATTATTGCCTTTGTTATGTCAAAATCAAGGGTTCTGACCAGTGACCTAAAGAGACAAAAGGTAAGCACGCTTAGAATAGCGGAGTTTATGAATCTCTTAGCCATAACAATCAAACTTGACGGTACGATTCTTACTTCAAACAGGCATGCCGAGGAAGGATTAATGTATTTCTCCAAATTTGCTCAGAGAGATATTAAAAACTTAAATGAGCTGCTGTCTGAGGAGGAGAGAGAGAAGCTCAGCATGGTTGCATCAAGCATGAGCGGGCAAAGTGGTGGAGTGTCGTTTGAGCTGGCACTCAGCTATGGGAATAGCAGGACAATCTTTGTTTATTGCACCATAGTCTGTGACAAGGAAGACGATAATGTGCTTGAGATACTGGCTATTGACATAACAGGAAGAGTTGAACAGGAAAACAAGCTCCAAAGGAGCTTCAAGGAGCTAACCCAGGTTTACGGCGAACTTGCTGCATCGGAGGATAGAATAAGGCAGCTGGCTTTTAAAGACCCTCTTACAGGCTTACCCAATCGTATCGCCCTTTATGACATAATTGATAAAGCACTCAATGGATCCGATAAGCCTGATAAATGTGCTCTTGTTTACATGGATTTGGACAATTTTAAATATGTGAATGACTCATTCGGGCATTTATCCGGGGATCTGCTACTGGAGGAGATTGGCAGCAGGCTTAGATCAGCAATTCCCCCCGAAGATACTGTCGCCAGGTTTGAGGGCGATGAATTTGTCATATTTATTCCTAAATATTCCAACATTGATGAAATAAGAAGTAGATTAGATGCAATAAGCAGGATATTCAATGAGCCCTTCAAGGTAATGAAAAACACCTTATATGTATCTGTAAGCAGTGGAATCTCGTTATATCCTTATCATGCAACTAGTACAGAAGGGCTAATTAAGAGCTCAGATGTAGCTATGTACCGTGCGAAAAATGATGGAAAGAATAAGCATATTGTTTTTAAACAGGAAATGGATAAGGACTTCTCTGAGCGTATTGATATGGAGAATGGTTTGCGTAAAGCCATTGAAGGAAAGGAGTTCCTGCTGTATTACCAGCCGCAGCTCGATCTGAGAACAGGTGATATTATCGGATTTGAAGCACTGATTAGATGGATGAGGCCTGGTTATGGCTTGATTGCTCCTTTGAAATTCATCGGTATAGCGGAGGAAACAGGTCTTATTATGCAAATAGGAAGATGGGTTTTGCAAACTGCCTGTGAGTTTATGAAGGAGCTAAATGATACTAAGAACAGTAGCTATAAGGTATCTGTCAATATTTCTGTTGTTCAGCTAATGCAGGGTGACTTTGTGTCTATGGTTAAGGAGATTCTGGAAATTACAGGCTTCTCTGCGAGGCTGCTGGAGCTTGAGCTTACAGAGTCTAGGCTTCTGGAGATGGTAGAGTTGAACATGCAAAAGCTCATAGAGCTGCGAAGCCATGGAGTTCAAATATCCATTGATGATTTTGGCAAGGGCTTTTCATCACTAAGCTACCTGAAACAATTGCCCATAGATACACTCAAGATTGATAAAAGCTTTGTTGATGATATCCCTGGGAATGACAACAGTATGATAGAATCTATTATTCATATTGGCCACCGGCGTAATCTTGCAGTTGTTGCAGAGGGCGTGGAAAAGCGTGAACAGGTGGAGTTCTTAGCCCGCTATGAGTGTGACAGAGTACAGGGCTACTATTTTTCTAAGCCGGTTCCAGAGAACATGGTTAGAAAGCTTATAGAAGAAGGGCCTTAGGTTAAAAAGCTATAGAATTAGGATAAATCTCAAAAAGCTGTGCATAAAAAGCAAAATCCACAGCTTCCTGGCCCTAAGTACTGGGTTATGCACAGACTTATCAACATTATCCACAGGTGCCTATCCACAAAACGAACGTTCTGAGGATTAAAAAAAGTCTAAATTTTCTAGATTTTCAGCAGAAATTTCTATATTAATGTCATTATTGAAGGTTTTTCTTATCCAATGTAGAATACATAATGTATATATGTAATTATGTAATTTCTTAAAAATCAGCCATTGAGCCGCAGCACAATAAGGAGGTGCATTTTCAATGATGCAAAAAACACGGAAACGATTGAACTCGATTCTCAAAAGTGCATTGGATCTCTTAGCCAAGATGGGTGAACTGCTTAGAGTAGTTAAGATTCAGCAGCGACTAATTATTTCTTTATTAGTGCTTTCGCTTGTTCCTCTTATTCTAATGAGCATAATATCCTATACAAAATCTAATTCAGCCATTTCATCAAGGATTAGCCAGTACTCGGTCGGATTATTAAACCAGACTTCAAAGAATTTGGAATCTGAGCTTGTTAAATATGAGCAGCTGGCCAGAGATATCGGATATGCGGATACAATTCAGTCATCCTTTGCCGAAATGCGCAAATTAAGTGCTGATGAGCAAATATCTCCGGCTCTTAACATAACCAGAGTCCTTAACGAAAGGGCTCTGATGTATGACGAGATCAGCGACATGGGCTTTATTACGGGAACTGATATGGATCAGTTCCTTGCTAAGTCAGCAAAAACAATCAGTGATGAGGACTGGAACAGGATAATAGACGCTGCAAAGCAAGCAAAGGGTGCGCCGATTTGGGCTATAGTCACTAACACAGAGGGCGGGAGCAGGCTAATCACCGCAAGAGAGCTGAATGCTGTAATCGCCGGCGGGAAAATCGGAATCATCTATCTTGGGATAGACGTAGAGTATTTTGCAGAATCCTTTAGGAGTGTTGATTTGGGTGATGGGTCAGAGCTATTTCTGCTGGACTCGGAAGGAGTTGTGCTTGCCAGCCAGAGCGAGGAAATCCCTGTTAACAAAAGCTATACGGATTTAGGAATAATGGATAGGCTTAATGCAGGCATAAAAGACGATAATATGACCTTCAATTTTAATGGCAATTTGGCCGCCTTCTCCAATCTCAAGAATTACGGGTGGAACGTTGTTGCCTTGATACCTTTCAGCTACATTAATACTGCCGGGAGGTCAATTTTAGGTAGTGTTATACTCTTGTTTATAGTATGCGTAATTGTAGCGGCCCTATTGTCATTTGTTATATCTGCAAGTATTTCTACGCCGCTGAATAAGCTGATCAAGGTCATGCAGGAGGCCAGAGATGGTAATCTTACCATTAGACTTGAGGATAAGCAAAAGGACGAGATTGGAATTGTAACGCGTAATTTTAATGACATGCTGGGAAATATACGCAATCTTATTACAAAGGTAAGTGTTTCCTCAGGAAAGCTTGTAGAGAGTATTGAAAAAATACAAACCTCTGCGGACACCTCCTATTCTGCTTCCGAACAGGTAGCATCGACCATGCAGGAGATTGCCAGAGGAACTAATGCTCAGGCAGAGGAAATTTCGAATGGCTTGAGCTATACGAATGCGCTTGCTGATGGCATAAACAAGGTAGGCGGAAATGTTACAAGTGTGTCAGAGTTTATTAGCGATGCAAAGCAATTAAGCGAAAATGGCCTTTCTGTTGTTAAGCTGCTGAAGGAAAAAGCGTCGGAGACAAATTTGGTAACGGCTAAGGTTGCCGAGGATATAGCTAGCTTGAATGATGACATGAAGGAAATTAGGAAGATATTACATGCAATTAGTTCCGTCGCCGAGCAGACGAACATGCTTGCTCTTAATGCTACTATTGAAGCGGCGAGGGCTGGCGAAGCCGGTAAAGGATTTTCTGTAGTAGCCACTGAGGTTAAAAAACTGGCCGAAAAGTCTAAGGAATCCTCTGAAATGATTAATACTATTATCAACAGTATTCAGGCTAAGGCTGAAAGCACTGTGGAAACAGCCCAAAGGGGCAATATAACCGTCAATGATCAGATGGAGGCCGTTAAGAGTACAGACGAGGCATTTAAAAATATTTATACATCGATGGATAATATAATAGATAATATGGCAAGCATGCGTGAGTCTGTGGATGAGATGCTTACATCCAAGGAAGATACACTGCAGGTGATGGATAACATTTCGACGGTTTCGCAGCAAACGGCAGCGACGACCCAGGAGATATCTGCCAGCACCCAGGAACAGATGAGTGGCGCCGAAGAGCTGGCATTATTGGCCGAACAGCTAGATGACATGGCTAAGGATCTGAATGAGGCCATTTCCATTTTCAAAACAGAGTAGTAGATGTGACTATGTAAATGTAGACAAAAAAAGTGGTTAGTCTGACGACTAACCATGTAAAGGGGGTCAAAATGTATTTTGTGAGGTCATAGTTATTATTGACCCCTTACTGTCCTTTTTATACATATTATAAAAATTTCTTATATTTAAAACAATTTACCTTTTCTTTGATCTCCAAAACAATAGTATCTATATGTTTTTTGGAGCAGTCAATAATCAGGTCGGCATACTTCCTATAAAGAGGCATTCTCTCATTGTAAAGAGACGCAAGCGATTGATGCCCCTTCATTGCGATGCCGCGTGTTTGGGTGTTCTTCAATCTGCGTTCTAGCTGGTACATTTTTGTGTCCAGCAAAACCAGGATTCCATTTGCCCTTAGGTGCTCTATTGCAGATTCGCTATAGATCACACTGCCTCCGGTGGCGATTACATTGTTTCGCACA
>Ga0209510_1001460_pt1 | contig 26758 bp, 22 predicted proteins | sample BiotimSIPDNA_FD_185749 | JGI IMG/M metagenome (GOLD analysis project Ga0209510, IMG submission 185749) | Anaerobic biogas reactor microbial communites from Washington, USA - Biogas_R1 time_0 SIP DNA (SPAdes) (version 2) | ecosystem: Engineered > Bioreactor > Anaerobic > Unclassified | place...
TATACCATAAAATAGAACGCGGTTTTCGATTTATCACTATACATAGGATGCCATGAGCAAGAGACTCTTCATCGCCATAAAACCAAATGCAGAAATTTTGCAGGGACTGAAATCTTTTCAAGACCAGCTAAAACAAGCCCTCCCTTACACTGGAATTCGCTGGGTCAATCCGAATTTGATGCACCTAACCATCCAGTTCCTTGGTGAAACCGACGATAAACACTTAATAAAGCTTTCAAGCAGCCTTGAACTTGCTCTCAAGGGCGCTGAGACTTTTGAGCAGATCTTTCAGGATGCCGGCACGTTCGGAAGCGGCAGATCCGTGCGGGTAATCTGGGTCGGTGCACAAGACACTCCTCCACTTCGGGACATTTACAAGCGTGTTTTGGAAGCGACAAACATCCTTGAGCTGGAGCAAAAACCGCGTTTCTCACCACACCTGACCCTGGCAAGGATCGCTGATTGGGCAAACTCTCATGAGAAATCAAGCATCTTTCAACACATGCGGGGGCTCACTGATCTGTGCTTTGGCAGCCAGGTAATTACCTCGATTGACCTGGTAGAAAGCATGCTGACACGCAGCGGTCCCGTGTACAAAACCTACCGCAAGTTTAACTTCGGGTAGAATAAGAAAAAAAGAAAGAGGTGCCTACTGGAACCAATTACCTTAGCCCGAAAAATTGTCAACATTCTCGAAGATAAATTCGCTGAAGAAATCCTCGTAATGGACCTGACCGGTCTTTCGGATTTCACCGATTATTTTGTCATCGCCACAGGCAGCAATGAACGTTTGCTCGACAGCCTGGCTTCAGCAGTCAAAGAAGAAATTAAAAAAGCGCATGGTTACAACGCAAGCATCGAAGGCAGTGGACAGACTGGGTGGGTCGTTCTCGATTTCGGCTACGTGGTTGTACACCTCTTAACTGAAACGCTGCGAGAGTTCTACTCGCTTGAAACCCTCTGGCAAGACGCTAAGATCGTTCTCAGCGTTCAATAGCCATATTCACCCGGATTTTCTAAAGGATATCGTCCAAAATCTCCTGGGCGTGATCCTGCGGTTTAACCTTCTCATAGGCTTTCAAAATCTTGCCCTCTTCGTTGATCACGTAGGTAATCCGGTTCATTCCGATCATATCTTTGCCCATAAATTTCTTGGGACCCCAGGCTTCGTAAGTGCCGCTGACATTTTTCTCTGTGTCAGAAAGCAGCGGGAATGGCAGTGAGTATTTCTCCTGAAATTTGGCATGCGATTTTTGACCGTCTTTACTTACGCCCAAAACAACGATGCCGTGTTTACGGAAATCGCCAAAGCTGTCCCTGAAACTGCAGGCTTCTTTCGTACAGCCAGGGGTGTCGTCTTTGGGATAGAAGTAAAGCACCACCTTTTTCCCGCGATAGCCTGACAGTTTGTGCATGACTCCATCCTGATCGGGGAGTTCGAAATCGGGTGCGAGATCGCCTTCTTTTAACATGAAAACCTCCTTATAGAAGTGGAAATATTAGTAAATAACAAACAGAAAAGAAATGGACAAAAGCCGTCGCTTTGATGATCTGCCATTGCGGTTTCATCCCCCGCGCCAAACGGTTTTGAAGGTACATTGTAAAAATTCCAAAGCTTGAAGTAAACAATAAAGGTATATTTTGACCTAATGAACCGTTCCTATAGAAATAGAATGCGAAAACCAGGTAGGCTAAAACCAGGGATACATTTTGCAAGCGCATCCCATTTTCCCAGCCGATTAAGTCGAGCAGCGATCGTTCGCCGGATTTTTGATTCATCCCGAAGTGTTCAAATAACAATGATGATTTGATGGATATGTAGAGCAAAAAGAATGCCACCGTTAGCAAAACATGCCCGCTGCCCGGGTTTATGCCCTGAAGACCGGTTCCAAAGAGCAGCATAAGCGGGGAAACGATCAGCGCTTCGATAAGTAAACCGTAGGTTTGGTAAAGCATCTTGCTGAGTCGAAAAACTGTCATCAGCATCAAAAGCGTAAGCAGGCTGATAAATATCAGGTTGACGCCGATGAGCATGTTTAACCGCAATAGCAGATAAACCAGGAAAATCAAGCTCATGAAAAGCAGCATTGTCAAAATGAACAGTTGGGCTTTCTTGTTACCGCGCTCAAAATTGACCCTGCTATATGGGTTGATCTTCGTGGTGGTCAAATAGTCAAATAGCTGCTGTAACGCGAAGATTAACAAGAAAATGAAGAGACCAATCAGCAAAGTGCTGAAGTCGAGCCGACCATTTTCAAAACCTGCCAAAAAAGCGCCGACCAAATAACTCAATATGCTTGCAAAAAGGAAGAAAGCCTTTTTTCGCAGCGATGAAGCAACAGTTTCCATTCTGTTTAGTTTAACACAACCAAGCTGGATTCCATCGAGGTTATAATCATAGCGATGAGAAAAGGGATACTCTATTCTTTCGCTGCCCTGCTGTTGACACTGGTTGCTTTTTCTGTGCCGACCGGTCGTGCCAATGCGCAGACCCCCAGCATGGACATTTTCGTCGCTGATACCGCTGACCAGTGTGCAGGAACGCCGCAATGCTTTTTTAACGACGATCCTGACACGCCCCAGGCAGTTGCGTTGAACAAGGCAATCACGTTCGCACGTAATAACGCTCTTGGCGGCGCAAGAATTCACATCATTTCTGCTTACAACATCAAAACCAACACCGTTACGATTGATTTTCCTGTCAACATCATTGGCGAGGTTGGCGGATGGCTGGGCACATCAAGCAGCGACTGCAGCCAACCAATGCTGCTTATCACTTCTGATGTTACTATACGCAACCTGACCATTACTGATGGTATCTGCAGCATGCCTTCGCGTGACCTTCTTATCATCCAAAGCCCTTTCACGGTGACGATCGAAAACTCAACACTTGAATTTGGTAAGAACGCGATTACTCACAAAGACAGTCTTGGGAACCTGATTGTGCGCTACAGTGAGATTAAAAACAACGCTGGCTATGCGCTATTAAGTGAAAATACGGAGGTTACATCCCGCTTGCAGCTAACAGCGAATAACATCATCAATAACGGAACCGGACCCCAGGTTATCTGTCAGAATAATAATGAAGCCAATCACAATTTCTGGGGTGAAGGTATTTTGCCGTCACAAAGCGCGCAGGGTTGTGGCACAGACAACTTGCTAAGACTGGGTGCCCCGATAGCCAGCGCGGCGACTGGTACGCAAGCGACCCTCCTGACACTCACTCCGTCTTACCCTGCCAACGATTTCCATGGAATAGCGGCAAAGTCAGATTTCTCTGCCAAACTTTATGTCGTTAATCATGCCAATATCATGCCATTTGCTGACAATGCCGTTGCCGATTTAACCGCCTGCGGGAACTATTTCGACATATTTTTGGCTGAAGATAGTCAACCAACCGCGCTAACCCTGCGCTTTGCTTATGCCGGAAATAGCGCTTGCGAACAGTCGATTCAAAGTATCTCACTGTGCGGTTCCGGATCTGTAGAAAAATACCCTTTGATGTGGATGGATCCTAAAACCATGATCACTGGTGGCTGGGACCATACCGGTGCCACCCCACAGGGCGAAGCCGGAGACATATACAGCGGGCAGGTTGTTCGCTGTAACTTATTGGCAAAAACAATCGAGGTTGAGCTCGACAATGACGGTCGCCCAAACCTGATTTATGACCTTGCCTTTACGCCTTTCGTGGTCGGTTTTGAAACCACCGCTATCACCGTACTGCGCGCGGTAGAAGGCGACGATGTTGTGCAGGTTAGCTGGACTACCAGCAGCGAAAACAACACCATCGGCTTCAAGGTCTATCGAAGTACGTCGAATTCAGGTCCGTGGGACATGGTCGGTCAAACTGTGCCCTCAACCGGTGGTTCCTTAAGTGGTCGCAGTTATTCTATGGAGGACGCAGGTACTACGCAAGCAGTCAGTTACTACTATTTGCTGGAAGTTATTGGCGATGATGGCAGTGTCCAGAACACAGTTGGTCCGGTGCGGCTTAGCCGAACCCCGGCAACCAACACTCCCCGCCCGAGCGCAACCACCAGACCGACCAGCACGCGCATTCCGACACGAACGCCTACAGCTTTTCGCACAGCAACAAACTCTTTCCGGACTCCTATGCCGACACAATTTACCGCTACGCTGGTTCCGACTGAAGAAATCCAAATCACAGACACACCGGCTCTCCCTCCGTTCGTAAAACCGACCAACCTGCAATCGACCGAGACAAAACGTCCAACCGTCAACCCCGGAACCATCCTGGACAAGAATGGTCACCGCCCCGCCAACCGTAATCTCTTTCTCTTTACTGCCGGGTCTTTGCTTGTTGTTGGAATCGTGCTTGCCTATATATTTCTGACGAAGAAAAAGCGCTAATTTTTGACTTTTATATTCGTTTATGCTATTCTATTCCCCATCCGGGAAGAGGTGTGAGGGTATGCAGAAAGAACGAGTGTCGGACAATGTTTATTGGTTCCAAAGTGAAGTTTATGCACAAGTTACAGCTGGCGTAATTGTTGGCCCGCAATGGGCAATTTTGATTGACACGCTCATGCCGGAGGAAACTCCCCAGATTAAACGGTTCATTGAAGACGATTTAATGGTGCCTGTACGCTACATCGTCAATACTCATCACCATGCCGACCATGCCTGGGGGAACTGCCTGTTTCCCTCAGCGACTGTGATTGGGCATGAACTTGCCCGGGAACTGATGTTGAGCCGCAGCCAATCGGCGCTGGACGAAGCCGGGAAAGACAACCCACTGTTTCGCAGTCTTTGTATCCAGGAACCTCAGATCACCCTTGCTAAAGGATCTCTATTTTTGCGGGTTGGAAAAAAACATATTAAGGTTTTTGCCACACCTGGACATTCAGATGATAGCATTTCTGTTCTTCTTGAAGACGACCGAATCCTCTTTGCCGGAGACGCTTTTATGCCGATTCCCTTTTTCGTCGGCGGCGATATCGATGTGCTCACCAATACGATCACTGAGATCGGGCAAATGGGGTTGGAGAACATTGTCCAGGGTCATGGCGATGTAGTTCTCAGGGGCGAGATCGACGATATCACCAACAGCCACCTCGAATATCTGAAATCAGTGCGCAAGCTGGTCAGAACAGCCTTCAGGCGCCGCAATCCCTTGGATTTTTTGCGTTCCCAAATGGTGGAAGACAGCGGCAAAACGCGCATTAGCATGGGCGGTCTCGCGCAAGACCTGCACATCCGTAACCTACAATGGCTTTATCTCACAGAACTGAAGCGGCAGAGAGAAGAAGAATCAGCCGAATGAGCTGACCACCACCAGCAAAAGGGTGACAACAGCCATTGCGATAGACTCGGGGTACTGCCTGAGTTTTTTTCCCGGTTTGTATTGATTTAGCCAGGTCGCAAGGCTGTAAAGCAAGCCTGTCAGCAGCAATCCGTATTGAATTGGACGAATAAAAACGTAATGCAGACCCACAGCCAATTCGGTAACCAGCAAAGACGCCAACAAAGCGAATAATAGCTTATCTTCAACGCCCTCCCGCAAGCTTAACAGGCGTAACGAAACGAATAAGCCTGAAAGCAACAGCATAAAAAACTGCGCGATCATGCGGATATCACTGTTTTTTAGTGCGATGGTGAGGAGCAAAAACAACCCAAAAGAAAAGCTGATCACCATCACGGAATAACCGGCATTTCCTATGCCTTTATCTTCAATCAGCACATATTCTGCTCTCAACAGCAACGCCACGATGATATAACCGATCAGGCAAACCACCCACCAAACCAGGCTCCGGGCGGATTGACGCAAGACAACCGCAAGAATCATCGTTGCAATAAACGGCAGCATCAGGTGTGGCAGCATTCGCAGCAGTGAAGGTTTTTGCTGCTGCCAGATTGGATGGGTTAAGAAAACCCACACTGCCCCTAAGGCAGCAAGAACGGCAAGAAGGAAAGGTATAAAACTTGTAAAGGCTAGCTCGAAGCGGATGCCTAATATATTGACAGTATTTGCTTCGGTCTCCACAGGGAGCATATAAATGACCGTGAAGCCAAACGCCAGGATTGCCAGCAGGATACTAAAGCGGTTATGGTAAAGACTGTCAGAGCGCTGTGATGACATAAGCGAATTTTATCACGCTGTTTTTATTGGGTGCGTTTGGAGTAATCAAAAACAGCGATTCTCAATATGAAAAATTACAGAATGCAAGGATAATCGAACAGCAAACTTGAGGCTGCTTCAAGTCTATGGCAACAAAGGTAGGATTGGGTTCAGGACACAAGCTAATCTGAACTTTTTTAATCATCCAAACTCACCTCGTTGGGATCACGGTTATTTTTCTGTTTTCAATACCTGTCCGCAGTTATTGAACTGGTGAGGTCTGACTATAAAAGCGCTGATTGTATGTTCACGATTGGGACCTTCCCCAAAGCTAATGTCACAACAATATAGATTATTTTGCCTATTCAATAGGGTTTAAATATTAAGAAACCACGAATATGGCACTTTTACTTTTCAACGGAAACCCTGTTTATCAAAATGCCCTAATTATGAGGATTCATGTAAAAAATGTCGGATTTTTTCCTCTGGCGCGATTTTCCAGTGGAACGCAGAGGTGCAATTTCTGTTGTTAAATGGTATAATTTATAGGTTATGAGATTTGTAGCACCAGCACGAAAACAGCCCAGGATCTTTCAGGCAATAAAGTCAGGTTATGAAACCATGGCTGGCAACGCATACCTGGTGTTGTTTCCAATCCTGTTTGACCTTTACTTTTTGCTCGGTCGACGCTACCTGGTCACCAACATGGTCCAGGATATGATCGACAGCATCATATTCCCGCCCTCAGCCTCAACGGAGATACTGGAAACGTGGCAGGAGTTAAGTGCATCGCTGATCGACACGCTCCAGCATTTCAGCCTGAGTGGTTTTTTGCGCAGCTTCCCGATCGGCATACCGAGTCTGCTTGCCTATCGCCCGATGGAGGTCAGCCCGCTGGGCGCTTTCTCGACCGTACAACTCGAATCTTACGGTCAATTTTTCCTGGCAATTATTGGTTTTTCAACGATCGGTTTCTTACTTGGGGTTTTATTTCTTTTCGCAGTCAGCTACGCAGTGCGCGACACGCACACCGAGTCGATAACCGCTAACCTGGCGCAGAAGTTTCTTTCGCTGCTGGCACTTCCTTTGGTGGTTATCCTTGTTTTTGTCTTCATTCTGACCCCGGCAATCTTCCTGATATCTATTCTCAATGCCCTATTACCCATCTTAGGTGCGGTTGGATACTTTTTTCTTACTCTGACGGTGATTTCTCTATCCATACCACTGATCTTCACTGCCCACGACATCCTTTTGTATGGCAGCAATTTTAGGGAAGCTGTGAAGCAAAGCATCCAGATAGTTCGCCCGACCAATGGCAAGACATCAATTTTTCTTTTTGTTGCTATCATGGCAACTTATGTAACAAATTTCCTTTGGCAAATCCCTGCTGATGGCTCGTACATGCTGCTTATTTCCATTCTCGGTCACGCGCTGGTCACCACAACCTTTTACGTTGCCAGTTTTTATTTTTACATCGACGCGCGAAAATCTGTACGTGAGTCTCTTTTAACTGAAACAAATAATTCTGAACACATGAGTGTTTGAGCGGAGAACAATTTTGAAAAACAATAACAATGTTAATTACGATGCTGAAGCTATCCAAATTCTCGAAGGTCTTGAGGCAGTACGGCGCCGACCCGGTATGTACGTTGGTGGAACCGATTCGAAAGCTTTGCATCACCTCATTTACGAAGTTGTCGATAACTCCATCGACGAAGCCCTGGCAGGAAGCGCTACCGAGATTTCCGTCACCATTCACCCTGACGAGAGCGTCACAGTCAGCGACAACGGTCGCGGCATCCCGGTTGGAATCCACCCCGAAAAGAAGATCTCTGCCCTCCAGGTGGTTATGACCGTTTTGCACGCCGGCGGTAAGTTTGGCGGAGGCAGTTATAAGGTCTCGGGCGGTTTGCATGGCGTCGGTGTTTCAGCGGTTAATGCGCTCTCGGAATGGTGTGAAGTTACTGTTCGGCGCGATAACAAGATCTACTTCCAGCGTTACGAAAAAGGGATTCCCCAGGCTGATGTAAAAGCAATCGGATCTTACAAGGGTGACGAATCAGGCACATCAACAAGATTCCGCTTTGACCGCGAAATCTTCCTCGATGAGGTCACTTTTCGCTTCGAGACGTTGGCTCAGCGGTTCCGGGAGATGGCTTTTGTTACCCGTGGTGTCAGCATCAAACTGATCGATGAGCGCAGTGGCAAAGAAATGACCTTTCATTTCGAAGGCGGCATCGCCTCTTTCGCCCGCTATGTCAACCGCAACCGGCAAGTGCTGCACCCGATGATCTACGGAGAAAAAGAAGTTGCCGGCGTCAGCATCGAGTTTGCCGTGCAATACACCGATACATATTCGGAATCGATCTATAGTTTTGCCAATACAATCAACACCAACGATGGCGGCACGCACCTGACAGGTTTGCGCAGTGCCATCACTCGCAGCATCAACGATTATGGTCGCAAATCGGGCAACCTGAAAGACAGCGACCCTAATTTTAGCGGTGAAGACACCCGTGAAGGCTTGACCGGTATTATCAGCATCAAGCACCCCGATCCGCAGTTTGAGAGCCAGACCAAGGTCAAACTGATGAATGCTGATGTGCAAACCTTTGCTCAACAGGTTGTTGGTGAAACCATTTCTCAATTCCTCGATGAAAACCCCTCAGCAGGCAAAGCGATCATTCAAAAATGTCTGACTTCTGCGAGAGCCCGGGACGCCGCCAAGAAAGCGCGTGACCTTGTTATCCGCAAATCTGCGCTCGAATCGATGACCCTGCCAGGCAAACTGGCAGATTGTTCAGAACGCGACCCGGCAAAATCTGAGGTTTTCATCGTCGAAGGTGAGTCTGCTGGGGGTTCCGCGAAACAAGGACGAGACCGGCATTTCCAGGCGATTCTGCCTCTGCGGGGCAAAATCCTTAACACCGAACGAGCCAGGCTGGACAAGATTTTAGGCAATCGCGAGGTCCGGGCTCTGGTTTCTGCGCTTGGTACTGGCATTGGCGATTCGTTCGATTTGAAGGGTCTCCGTTATGGCAAAGTGATCATCATGACCGATGCTGACGTTGACGGCGCTCATATTCGCACGCTATTGCTGACTTTCTTCTTCCGCTATATGGCACCGATGATCGAGGAAGGGCATCTTTATATCGCCCAACCACCGCTTTACCGCCTCAGTTACCGCAACCAAATTGCCTACGCTTACAATAACGATGAAATGGAGAAAATCGCTGCAAAGATGGGCGGCAAGTCCAAAGTTTCACTGTCGCGCTACAAGGGTCTTGGTGAGATGAACCCGGAGCAGCTCTGGGAAACAACCATGAACCCCGAAAACCGCACATTGCTCCAGGTGGATATTGAAGATGCGGTCGAGGCTGACCAGACTTTTGATATGTTAATGGGCGCGTTGGTTCCCCCGCGGCGGCGCTTTATCCAGACCCACGCGAAAGAGGTTCGCAACCTGGACGTCTAATAAATTAATCGCCTGCACATGCGGGCGATTTTCAAAACCATGAAACGCAAGATAATCCACCTTGACCTCGATGCTTTTTTCTGCTCGGTTGAAGAGTTGCTCGACCCTTCGCTGAAAGGGAAGGTGTTTGCCGTTGGTGGCAGCCCAACCGGTCGCGGTGTGATCACTTCCGCTTCGTATGCTGCCAGGTTATTGGGGGTTCGCTCGGCGATGCCAACCCGTGAAGCCTTAAATTTAGTGCCAAACCTGATTTTGGTGCGCAGTGGTTTCAGGCATTACAGCGAATATTCGGACAAAGTGATGGAAATCCTGCGGGATACCACTCCAGTTGTAGAGCAGGTTTCAGTCGACGAAGCTTTTCTGGACGTCAGTGATATGCCCCAACCAATCAGCTCAATTGCCTGTGATCTTCAAAAAAGAGTGTTAAACGAAACCGGTTTGCCCTGTTCACTTGGCTGTGCCACCAGTAAGCTTGTGGCAAAAATTGCCAACGATTACGGCAAGAAACAGGTGAAAAGTGGGCTATCTCCCCAAAAAGTGACCGTGATCGAGGAAGGTAAAGAAGCGGAATTTTTGGCACCGCTCGACATCCAGGCGCTCTGGGGGGTCGGACCGAAAACCGCGACACACTTAAGGCAGCGCGGCATTAACACGATTGGCAGGCTGGCAGCGTTGAGCGATGCAGATCTCAAGAATTACTTTGGCATGCACGGCGTGTCTATGCGCCGTCGCGCCCAGGGAATTGATGCCTCACCAGTACATCCGGATAGCGGAGAGCCAAAGTCAGTCAGCAATGAGGTCACTTTTCATGAAGACCAGGATGAAGAAGTCAGTTTGTTGTATAGATTGCGCGGTTTGTCGGAGAAAGTCGGAGCACGTTTGAGAAAGGCAGATTTAGCTGGTTCAGTCGTTCAAATCAAAATCAGGTATTCTGATTTTTCAACATTTACCCGGCAAGCCAGCCTGAAAGAATGTACAAATCTCGACCAGGATATTTTCGACACAGCACAAGACTTGTTCCTAAAACATTGGGTGCGTGACCGGCCAGTGAGGCTTTTGGGGGTTGGTGTGACCAACCTGGACAAGCCTCATAGGCAGCTCGGACTGTTTGACAATGACGGTGCCAAGCGTGAGGAGCTAACCAAGGCAGTCGATGACCTGCGCGAGCGCTTTGGCAAAGACATCATCAAACGCGCCGATACATTGAAGAAAAAGAATTAATCAATTGTCATCCTAAACCTCAGATGTGAAGGATTTGTCAGGAACTCAATCAAGATTCTTCGCTCCATTCCGAATGACAGAGAATACACTTCTATTTGTTGAAACTTTTGGTATAATCGCATCTCACGCCAACGTAGCTCAGTCGGTAGAGCAGACGCTTCGTAAGCGTCCGGTCGGGGGTTCGATTCCCTTCGTTGGCTTTTATTATTCCCTGCCCGCCTTGAAATTGTAAATCGGTTTGACATGGCTTTCAATTTCCACGGTATCCCCAATCGCAGCAACGATCTCTTCTGTAGGTTTGTAAGCCATCGGTGCTTCATCCAGGGTGTCGCGACCTATGGTTGTAGAGAAAACATGCTTCATCGTCCTACGAAAATCTTCGATGTTCAAACTTCTCATCGCATCTTTTCTGCCTAAAATTCGCCCCGCTCCGTGAGGAGCCGAAAAGTTCCAATCAGGATTTCCCTTTCCTATACAGATCAAGGCGCCATCGCGCATGTTCAGCGGGATGATCAGCCGCTCGCCTTTCTTTGCAGAGACTGCACCTTTGCGAATGATGCTGTCTTCCCCAATAAAATTGTGAATGGTCTGAAAAACGTATCCACCAATCCCGAAATGCCGGCTGATAAACTCGCCCATGGTCTTACGATTCAAACAGGCATACTGCTGGCAGAGCTTCATATCATGCAGGTAATCCTTCATTGGCTTACCGATCAGATACTTCAATGGCCGTGGAACGTCAGCCTTGCAGGTTCTTTCTGCTAATTTTTGGTAGAAATCGGCAACCTGCTTGCCGATATTACGGCTGCCAGAATGGATCACCAGGTAGGTTTTACCCGTCTCTTCGTCCTTATCCAACTCGATGAAATGATTACCACCACCAAGCGTGCCAACCTGTTGGTCGATCACAGAACTTTCTATATCCTTGTAACAAAGCAGACTGCGCATAAAAGGGGCATCCTGGATTGGTCTCTGCCAGGATTTAAAGCCCGCTGGAATTTTGTGGACGACCCGATCAAATTCGCGAGGGTCGATATCCTGTGTGCCCAATTCTTCCACATACATGCCGCAGCCGATATCCACGCCGACCATGTTCGGGACCACGCATTCGCCCAGCCTGGCTGTAAATCCAATCGTCGCACCGGCTCCCCAATGATAATCAGGCATGATCCGAACGTGCGCCCCCTTCACAAAAAGCTGATCCATCAGGGTTTGAATCTGATCAATTGCTTTTTGATCGCGATTTTCAGAAAAAACCTTCGCCGTGCCGCATTCTCCTATTACCTCAAACATGATGGAATAATTGTACCGGATGCTTAGACTCAATTCCTTTTGGTATGAACCTGGGTGCTCTCAGGGCAACTATCACCTTACACGACAAACACCATTGAGAAAACACCGGACAAACTCATGATAAAGGTGTTGGCTATTATCTTGGTATCCATTTCAAAATTATTGTATTTAATCTTTATATATCTTGTTTTGTTATGCAAGATCTCAGTCTCTATTCGAACCAACTCACCGGCAGCATCCCACCCGAATTGGGAAACCTTACCTCACTCTATGGATTGAATCTGAGCGATACGAACTGACTGGGGATGTCCCAGGCAGTTTTACCAACCTGGTCAATTTGTGTGAATTAGACAGTTTCGAGCATCCTTATTATGGCATAATTGAATTTGCATTGATGGGAGAACCAATAAACACCTATCTGCCCTTGATTAACAGATAGGTCAGGCGATACCGGACTGACAACTATTATTTTGACAGAATGCGTTTGCTCAACGCATTCTGTAGATTTCAAAAAACGAGTTAAATTAGAGTCAATTAAAGGAGCTGTGCCGTTAACATAGCACAGCTCCTTTTTAGCTTGATTAAGCCTCTACGCCAAAATCATGCGGCTGTCAATCGCCAGCACACCCATTCCCTCCGGATAGACGATCAGTGGGTTGATCTCAATCTCCTGGACCTCAGGGTGTTCCATGGCAAGGTGACTGAGCTGGACGATTGCGTCATAAAGCGCATCAAAATCAGCAATCGGTCCCCCCCGGTAGCCATTAAGAAGTTTTCCAGCCAACGTTTCTGCCACCATGGAGTGGACGTCTGCTTTGGAAAGCGGAGCAACCCGAAACTGGATATCCTTAACCAACTCAACCATCGTACCGCCCATGCCAAACATCATCAACGGACCGAAGGTGACATCCCGACGCATTCCAACAATCGTCTCCACTCCCTTAGCAGCCATTTTCTCAACCATCGCCCCTACAATCTCAGCGGCGGGCTCATTTATCCGGATTCGCTCGATTAGTTTGTTGTAAGCTACGCGCAGAGTGCTGCCATCCTGGATGTTAAGCACTATTCCTCCAGCGTCCGACTTGTGTAACAAACCTTCTGCTACAATTTTCAAGACAACCGGAAAGCCAATTTGCTCCGCGAGCGCGACAGCCTCATCGGGGTTCTTAGCCAGCCCACCAGGCACATTGGGAACGCCATAGGCGTCCAACAACAGCCTTGATTCGTACTCGCCGATCACTTTTCGGTCGCCAATTGCTACCAGTGCAGTTTCAACTGCCAAAATATCTGCTGGTCTCGCCGCTATAGCTTCAAATTCTTCTCTCTCAAGTATCGTCTTGTAATCCCACATACCTTTCAACACCGGAGCAGCCTGGTTAGGATATTTATAGACCGGTACGTTGTTAAGGTTCAACACTCGTTCCGCTTCGCCAGTGCTGCGCTCGCCCATCAGGCAGGTCAGCAGTGTTTTCCCGGTTTTCTTCCCAATTTCAACCCACGATCTGGCGACGCCAAGCGTGTCCACCAGCGCTTGCGGCACCAGGATCGGAAGTAAAACATCGACACCGTCATCGTCATCCAAATTATCCAGACTCCAGAGGTAATCATCAGGGCTAACCGAACCGAGCATATCGACCGGGTTGGAAACCTGGGCGCTCGGGTTGAGTTTTTCTCTCAGGCGGCTTTGAATCTCTGGTGAGATTTGTGCCAACGTAAAACCATTGAAGTCGAGACTGTCTGCCGCTAACGCGGCAGCCCCACCGGCATTGGTGGTCATCGCCACACGCTTTCCCTTCGGCAGCGGCTGACTGCCGAGCGCCCATGCCAGGTTGAAGAGTTCATCGATCGTACTGACTTCGAGCACGCCGGCTTGTTTCATCGCTGCCTGGTAGGCGGCATAAGAGCCTGCAAGCGAGCCGGTGTGTGAACTGACCGCCTTCGCGCCGGCATCGTTCTTCCCAGCTTTCAGGAAGACAATCGGTTTTTTCTTTGAAACTTCCCTGGCAACCCGCATAAAGCGTTCGCCATCTGGAATCCCTTCCGTATACATGGCAATTACTTCAACATCCTTATCCTGCGCGAAATATTCAAGCATGTCGGTTTCGGTGACAACCATCATATTCCCCAGGCTGGCAATGTGCGAAAAACCAATTTGAGAATTGATGATTAAATCGATAACCCCGCCACAGATCGCCCCAGATTGCGAAATAAACGCGATCGGTCCAGCCGGGGGCATGCCTTTGATGAAGGTCGAATTCAAACCAGTCCGTCCGTCCATTGTGCCGACACAATTCGGTCCGACCACGCGCATGCCATAGCTTTGAGCCAATTCTTTGACTTCCGCTTCGATCTTTGCACCTTCCGGTCCCAATTCTTTAAAACCGCCAGTAATGATTACAACTGCCTTGATCCCTCTCTCTCCGATTGCGCGCATCGTTTCCATAATGACCGTGACTGGCAGCACCACAACCGCCAGTTCGACCGGGTCGGGCACTTCCGAGATACTGGCATAGGCTTTTTTGCCAAGAATTTCGTCAGCATTTGGGTTTACCGGATAAATTCCACCTCTGTAACCGTGAGTTAAAAGGTTTTCTAAAATCCCGTAACTCAGTTTTCTCGGGTTGGTTGATGCACCTAAAATGGCAACACCGGAAGCGTCAAAGAATGGTCTCAATGATAATGGCATAGGTTACTCTCCTGGAAGGTTTTGTCAGCGTTGATTATAACAATGAAAACCAGAGATCTTTCAGAAGAGCAGAAGCTGAAACGATGGATGATAGAATATTTCATCAGATTTCAATTTAGAGGATTAATGCTTACTGATTATCATGTTCATACCGCGTACAGTGACGATTCAACCTACCCCATGGAAAACGTCATTAAAGATGCCATCAGGCTAAACCTGTCAGAAATCGCGCTGACCGACCATGTCGATTACGGTGTCAAGCCCGACCACAATTCCGACAAGATGCCCCTGCAGTTTTATAAGGGTCAGCCAGTCGTGAACGTTGACTATCCCAATTATTTTGCCGACATTGCGAGGATGAAAGAAAAATATGGTCATCAAATCCGTATCCTGGCAGGGCTTGAATTTGGCATCCAGACCCATACAGTGCCGCGCTACGAACAGCTTTTTTCGCAGTGGCCTCTGGAATTTGTGATCATCTCGATCCACCAGGTTGAAGACCTGGAATTCTGGACGCAGGATTTCCAGCGTGGTCGCAGCCAAGGCGAATTTCAATTGCGGCAGTACCAGGAGCTGTTGGATGTAGTCAAGATCTTCAAAAACTATTCGGTGATTGGGCATATCGATTCAATAAAGCGATATGACTTATATGGTGAATTTCCTTTCGTTGAATATCGGGATTTGTTGAAGGAAATCTTCGATGTGATCATTGCCGACGGTAAGGGAATTGAAGTCAACACTTCCAATGAGCGCTACAATCTACCCGGGTTCAGCCCCTCGACGGACATCTTGCGGCTCTACCGCGAATGCGGCGGTGAAATTATCACGGTTGGCAGCGACAGTCACGCACCTGAACACCTGGCATCCTACATCAAAGTCGCCCGCGACTATCTGTCTGATTTGGGTTTCAAATATACCTGCTCTTATCTGGACAATAAACCGATCTTTCATCGGCTGTAAGGTTTTAATAAAAAAAGACAGGCGACCGTTATAATACTCTCGAGCCCATGAGATCAATAATTGATAATCCAACTATCGTCCAACAAAAAGCTGCTGAGTTTGACCTGCATAAATTTGTCTTCCTGAAAGGTCCAGCGTCTTCTGGCAAAACCAGTGCAGCACTTTTGCGCCTGCAAAATCTCATTGAGCACGGTCAGACTTCAACGCTCGTCCTCGTTCCACAGCGCAGCCTGGCACAACCTTACCAGCGCTTCTTACGAGAAAACGGTTATTTTGAAGGTGAGCGCGTCAGCATCCAAACCATGAGCAGCCTGGTTCGCAGAATGATTGCGCTTTTTTGGCCCCTCATCAGCAGCGAGCAGATCTACGCGCATCCATACGAACAACCCCGTTTCCTCACGCTGGAAACTTCGCAGTACTATATGGCTCAGATCGTCAAGCCGATGATCGACCAGGGTAGTTTCAACAACATCACCTTGCCTCTGCCCCGCCTTTACACTCAGCTAATCGACAACCTGAACAAGTCAGCACTGGTAGGCTTCCCGCATACCGAAATAGGCTCCAGGCTTTCCTCGGCATTTATTGGCGACATCGCAAGGCAAAACGTTTTCGCCGACGTGCAGCAGGCGATCAGTCAATTTCGGGCGCTCTGCCTGCGGCAAAACCTGGTCGACTTCTCTTTGCAAGTCGAGCTTTTTTGCCAGGTTATATGGCCTAACCGAACTTTTCAAAAGTATCTCAACAACCAGTATGAACACTTAATTTACGACAACGCTGAAGAAGACCCACCTTATGTCCACGACCTCGTCGCGCAGTGGTTGGAAAGTCTGCAGAGCGCTTTGATCATTCACGATAACCATGCCGGTTATCGCAGTTTCCTCGGAGCAGACCCCGCCTCATCGCTCCGTCTTGAACAGCATTGCTCTGAGTCCTTTACCACCGATGACAATTTTATCAGTGTCGAACCGCTGCAAAGCCTGGGAGTCTGCCTGCGGGATATCAATAATTGTCAGCCTTCCAGCGAACTGCTCGACAAGACCATATGGTTTCCTCCGGTTCGCCTGACATTTTTCCCGGAATTGCTGGAAGAATTGACCAAGCAGATAGAAGCGCTGCGTGGGCAACCAGGTGGACAGGATAAGAAAATTGCCATTCTTGCTCCTTTCGTTTCCGACAATTTGCGCTTTTCTCTGACCCATCAGCTCGAAGCACTCGGTCTGCAGATTAGCCTCCAAAAGCCTTCCGCTCCGCTTAGGGATGATCCAGCAATCAAAACCCTGGTTGTTCTGGCGAAATTATCTCATCCGACCTGGGGGCTTAAGCTAAGCTTCCCGGAGATCGCTGCCGGGCTTACGAAAGTAATAAGCGGGCTCGACCTGGTTCGCGCTCACTTGCTGCTGGGCGATATCGACCCGGATAAGTTGTATTTTTCTGAGCTGCCTGAAGCGAAAGTGTCGGATCGCGTTTCAGAAGAAATCACGAGACAATACGAACTACTGCGAAGCTGGCTGCTGGAGATTGACCCGGCTGAGCCGTTGGACGGTTTTCTAAGCCGGCTTTTCAGTGAACTGCTTTCGCAGCCGGGTTACCTTTTTGAACAGGATATCGCTGCCGGAACGAGCACAGCCGTCCTGATGGAGTCTTTCCGAAAGTTCACACAATCGCTTGATCAGAGTTTACAGGTGGACCGTGACAAGTCAGCCAAAGCTTTTATTGAAGCGCTGGACTCCGGCATGATTGCTGCCACCTATCTCTCCGATTGGGAAACAAAGCCCGGTGATAATGTCTTGATTGCGCCGGTGACCAGCTACCTTATGCGAAATGAACCGGTGGATTACCAGTTTTGGCTAAATGTCGGCAGCAAGGGTTGGTATGAACGCCTTGAACAACCCCTGACTCATCCAATCGTTCTCAGCCGCCATTGGCAAACTGGCAAATTGTGGACTGCTGATGAAGAATCTGCCTACAACCAAGCCAACCTGCAGCGCATTTTGAGCGGTCTGCTTTTGCGCTGCCGTGAGAAGGTTTTTGCTTTCTCCACTGAATTTAACGAAGCTGGCATTGAGGAACGCGGTCAGCTGCTGACGCTTTTTAACACACTTTTCCGGAAAGCGCTTCGAGGCAAGCAATGACCGCCAAGCCCGCTTTACGCCCTTCTCAACAAAAAATTCTGACCTACCAAGGCGGGCTGATGGGAATCGCCGCTGTTCCGGGCAGCGGTAAAACCTGGACACTCTCTCACCTGGCAGTCAAACTGATTCTGACTTCTGACTTCGAGCCCGACCAGGAGATACTGGTGGTGACCTTCTCGAATTCCGCCGCTGACAACTTCTCCACCCGCATCGGCGAACAGCTCAGGGTTAACGGCTTGATTGAGGGCTTTGGCTACCGCGTGCGCACCCTGCATGGGCTCGCGAACGATATCATTCGTGAGCGCCCGGAATTGGTTGGCCTTTCTAATGAATTCGGAATCATTGATGAGAGTGAGTCACAGGAAATTATGCGGGACCTGGTCTCACAGGCACTCGAAAAACATTACGACTTCCTCACCGGTCTGATTAGCGAAGACAAGAGTGAACGAGAACGTGCCAATATCATTAAGACCAGGCTGCCGGATTACCTGCGTGACCTGGCTATAAACTGGATGAAGACGGTCAAGAACAGGCAAATCACCATCAATCAGCTCGAAGAATGGCTCGCAGACCCCGAAACCAATCCTTTGATGTCTATTGTCCTTGAGATCTACCGCGGCTATCAGGCTGCCCTGAATTATCGCGGTTCGGTTGATTTTGATGACCTGATCCGTTATGCCTTTGAGTGTCTGCGGCGCGACCCGACCTTGTGCCAACAGCTACGCCACCGCTGGCCCATTATCCTTGAAGACGAATCACAGGACTCGAGCAAACTGCAGCAAGCGATCCTGAAATCGCTGGTTGGTGATGAAGGTAATTGGGTGCGCGTCGGCGACCCAAACCAGGCGATTTACGAAAGTTTCACCACTGCTGACCCAAATTTGCTCAAAGAATTCATCGCCGAGGAGGGCGTCCGCGCAGAAGACTTGCCGGTTTCCGGTCGCTCTGCCCCACTGATAATCGACCTAGCGAATTCGTTAATCGATTGGGTGCAAAGCGCGCATCCTAATTTTGCTATTCGTGATGCCTTGTCAGAACCTTTCATTGAGCCTACTCAGCCTGGCGACCCGCAAACCAACCCGACCAACCGCCCTGACACCCTGAACCTGGAAATCAGAGCCATGACTGCCGAGCAGGAGCTCACCTATCTTACTAAAGAAGTTAGTGGTTGGCTGAGGGAAAATCCGGAAAGTACAGTGGCGGTCCTTACCTATACCAACAAGCGTGTGTCTGATATTATTGATTTCTTGAAAAGGGAAAAAATTGAGGTAACGGACGTGTTGATGAAGGTCTCTGAGACTACGCGGCTTTCTGCAGGGGTGATCGTCAGGATCTTGAAATCACTATACGAACCGCTGAATGCCGGGCACCTGGCTCGTTGTTTCGAAGCTTATTTTCGCCATTATCAGGACAACACTGATCTTTGGGGGCTTGTCAGAGAATCGAGTAAATTAATCAGATTGCTCGAAAAGACCGAGGATTATCTCTATCCCGAGGGTATTGATTGGTTGGAGCAGATGGAAGAGGAAGCGCTAAACTGTGCCACTTTGGAAATGCTCAAAGACTTCCGCAGGGCGACCCGAAGGTGGCACGCCGCGATGATTCTCCCGCTCGATCAGCTTGTGTTGGTAATCGCGCAAGACCTGGTGCTCGAGGATGCAGAGATGGCAATTGTCCACAAGCTTTCAGGTTTTAGTAAAACGCTGCTTGAAAACAACCCACATTGGTCAGAACTCGATTTGTTGAAAGAGTTAATCCGCATAACCAAAAACGATCGGGGGTTTGCCATCTTTAGCCAGATGGCTGAAGGGTTTGACCCCGACAATTACCGCGGTAAAGCCCTGGTCGCAACCGCGCACAAATCCAAGGGGCTCGAGTGGGACAAGGTCTTTCTTTCTTCGGCGAACAATTATGACTACCCAAGCGGAGCTGATGGTGAAGTTTATGGCGGAGAGAAATTTTTTATCACCAACCAGCGAAACCTCGAGGCAGAGCTGCTCTATGACCTGGAAGCCTTACAAGTCGAGCACAGCGGTGGGTTAATGGTGCGCTCTTATGACCGGCAAAATGCCCGGGACGATGTCGCTCGAGAACGGCTGAGGCTCTTTTATGTTGGAATCACCCGGGCAAAAAAGTCGTTGACGATCAGTTGGAATACTGGCAGGATGAACAATTTGCGCCCTGCCTTGGCTTTTCAATACCTTTCCGGTTTGGTAAACGACCATGACTGACCTGATCAAGCACGATTTCACTTTCACGCAGAGCAACCTGCAGACCTTTGCCTATTGCCGCCACCGCTTTTTCCTGCGTTATGTCAAAAATTTGATTTGGCCCGCTGCCCAGTTGAGCGGAAGCAATCATTTACTTGATCGTGATGCCGGTGTTCGTTTTCACCAGCTGCTTCACCAGTATTTTCTGGGTTTAGACCTCGACCATTTGCAGACGATCGCTGCTGCAGACCGCGACCAACGTATGGAGGTGTGGTTCGACAATTTTCTCTCCAGCCCGGTCTGCCGGTTGGAAGGTAGGTTACTGTCTGAAGCCTCGTTTACTGCCACAATCGAGGAGCATAACCTTGGCGCGAAGGTGGACTTATTGCAAATTGATCAGGATTTCATCAAAATCTTCGACTGGAAGACCTCCCGGAAGTCACCTGGTGTGTCCCAGCTAAAGAGCCAGGCGCAAAGCATGGTTTATCCGCTTGTGATTTCAAAAGCTTTTCCATTTGATAACATAATTATGGTTTACTGGGAAGCAAACTTCCCCGACCAACCGATTGAGATCACCAGTCAAGCCCAGGACTTGCAACGATATGAGCAAAAAATCACTGAATTGATCGACAGCATCACCAGCCTGGCTGCTGAGGAATTTGTCAGGGTTTCAGAAATCAGCAAATGTTCACGGTGCGAATTCGCCACTTACTGCGGAAGAGCTGACAAGAATGCGGAAGCGAAGCTGACTCTCGAGCCTGATGATTATGAGGAGTTAAGAATAGTGCCCGAAGAGTGGCTTGACTCCTCGGGTCTGGTCTGAAGTAAAATACTAAACAAGTGGGCAGAACAGGGCTCGAACCTGCGACCTCATCTGTGTAAAAGATGCGCTCTGACCAACTGAGCTATCCGCCCGCGAAAGCCTATTATAAGCGAAAAATGAGAATAATACGATTTAGAAATATAAACAATGAAATTAATTACGGCTGGATCCACCAGGAAAAAGTCGGGCTGATCCAAGGTGACCCTTTCGGCGATTATCGCCGTTTCGAAGCAACGCTGTTACTTTCGGAGCTCGCATTGCTTCTGCCCTGTCAACCCAGTAAAATTGTCGCGGTCGGTCGGAATTATCCTGACCACGCCGCGGAGATGAACTCAGAATTGCCCCGCTACCCGATGCTTTTCATGAAACCTCCTTCTTCGTTAATTACCAATGGCGAGTCAATCATGCTCCCCGGGCAATCGGATCGGGTTGAGCACGAAGCTGAGCTGGCTCTGGTGGTCGGAAAACAATCAAAAAACCTCACCCGTGAAAACGTCTCGGAGGCGATTTTTGGCTATACCATCGCCAATGATGTCACCGCCCGCGACCTGCAGGCTGTCGACGGGCAGTGGACGCGTGCCAAGGGTTTTGACAGCTTCTGCCCACTGGGACCCTGGATCGATACCGAGTTTAACCCCAGTGATGCCCTGATTAGCTGTCATGTTAACAACGCCTTGAGGCAGATGGGTTCGACCAAAGACATGCACTTCAAGCCCGAGCAGTTATTGATCTTTATCAGCTCTATCATGACCCTCGAACCTGGCGACCTGATCCTCACCGGAACGCCGGCAGGGGTTGGACCGCTCACCGATGGAGATTTTGTCTCTGTCCATATCGATGGGCTGGGAACGCTGGTCAATCCGGTCAGGAAAGTGACTTGAAATGCCCTTTGCCTTATGCACAATGAAATTCAAAATTGACCGCGCTGAAAGCCTGAAGGAAAAGCGAACGATTCTCTCAGGCTTGCTGACCCGCCTGAAGAAGTGCAACCTCTCGGTAATTGAATCAGGCTCTCAGGATCTTCATAATCAGATCGAACTGCGACTGGCGATGCTTAGGTCAACTCAATCACAAATCGATCGGGATTTAAAGGCGATCTCCGACATTATCGAACAGGATTTTCCTCACCTCGATTTATATGCCTTTGAACGCGAATATTACCTTTAGGATTTTTAGTGAAAGAAAATTTACAAAAAACTATTGAAAAGATACTCTACTCGGTTGAGAAGCCCGGTCGTTATGTTGGCGGGGAGCTCAACCAGGTGGTCAAAGACTGGGATTCCGTCGCCCTGCACTGGTGTCTGATCTTCCCCGATATTTATGACCTCGGTCAGGCTAACCTTGGGTTGGCAATGCTCTACCAGGTGCTCAACGACCAGGAATGGATCGCGGCGGAAAGAAGTTTCACGCCCTGGGTGGACATGGAAGCGGCGCTGCGCGAGCACGAAATTCCGTTGTTCTCGCTCGAAAACAAGCGCGCGCTACGTGAGTTTGACATCCTCGGCATCACCCTGCCCTATGAATCGATTTACACAAATGTTTTGAACACCTTCGATCTTGCCGGCATCAACGTGCTCGCCTCACAAAGAACTGAGGAAGATCCGCTGCTCATTGCTGGCGGACAGGCTTGTTTCAACCCCGAACCAATGGCAGATTTCATTGACGCCTTTGTGATCGGCGAAGGAGAAGAAGTCACGCTGGATGTCTCACGAGTCTACAGGGAGTGGAAGGCAGCTGGGCTAAGCAAAGCTGAGCTTCTTCTTGCCCTTGCGCATTTGCCGGGAATATATGTGCCCTCACTGTATGATATCAGCTACCATCCAGACGGCACAATCGCCGCGATTGACCCGAAACATCCGGAAGCGCCCAGCAGTATCACCAAACGAATCGTTGCAGTCTTGCCGCCGCACCCATCCAAATTTCTGGTGCCGAATATCGAAATCGTGCACGACCGCATGTCTGTTGAGATCATGCGCGGCTGCACGCGCGGCTGTCGTTTTTGTCATGCTGGCATGGTCAATCGCCCGGTACGCCAACGCAGCGTTGACGAAATCATCCCTGTAATCGAATGTGGTCTGGCAGCCACCGGCTTCGACGAGGTCGGCATGCTTTCGCTGTCGTCTTCCGACCATACCGAGATCCTGCAGCTTGTCAGGCAGGTCCACGATAATTTCCAGGACCGCACGCTCTCTGTCAGCCTGCCTTCACTGCGGATCGAGTCATTTTCGCTCGACCTGATGGACGAGCTCAAAGAGCTCAAACCTGGTGGTGGTTTCACACTCGCGCCCGAAGCCGCTACTGAACGCATGAGAGCAGTAATTAACAAACCTTTGGATGATGAAGAGTTTTACCAAACCGTCGCCAAGATCTTTGAAAACGGCTGGCGTTCTTTGAAGCTCTATTACATGATCGGGCTGCCAACTGAAACCATGGAAGATGTTGAAGCAATTCTTCAGGCAGGCATCAAGGTGCAGCAAATCGGTCGGCAGTTGGTCGGGAAAAGTGTCAAAATTCACCTGGGCATCGCCTCGCTGATCCCAAAACCGCACACCCCTTTTCAGTGGCTTCCGGTGGAAAACCCCGAATCTATCCAGGAAAAATTGGATTACCTCAAAGCAGGCACGCGCAAATCTGGCATCAAGATGTCTTACAACATTCCGGAATCAACCTTGCTCGAATCCTGGCTTTCGCGCGGTGACCGCCGGCTGGGAGCGGTGATCATGAGTGCCTGGCGAAACGGAGCAAAGTTTGACGCCTGGAACGAGCGTGACAACCTTCAGCTCTGGCGAAACGCTTTCGCGGAAAACCAACTCAACCCGGATTTTTATGCTTACCGCGAAAGGAATTTGGACGAAATTTTGCCTTGGGAACATATTGACATCGGAGTAAGCAAGCGTTTTCTGCAGCGCGATTACCAATGGAGCCTGCAGGGGCGCACACGGCAGGACTGCCGGAATGTCTGCTTTTCGTGCGGAATCCTCGACACTTTTGGTGACCAGCGACCGCCAGAAACGATCTGCTACTGGGGGTGCCCATGAGCGATCAGCCTTTCCGAGTGCGTGCCCGTTATGCCAAATTTGGCAACCTGCGCTTCATCGGACACCTGGATACGCAGCGCTTGTTCGAGCGCGCGCTAAGGCGCTCCAGGTTGCCGATCCGTTATACACAGGGGTTCAGCAAGCATATCCGTCTGAACCTGGCAAGCGCCTTGCCTCTGGGTTTTATCAGTTTTGCTGAAATGCTCGACTTCTGGCTAAACGAGCCCGTGGATTCACTGGAAATTTTAACTAGGTTACAGGAGGCATTGCCAGCAGAATTACGCATCCTGGAATTGTTTCCGGTATCGAATGCTTTGCCCTCACTTCAAGCCTCACTTCTTTCCAGCGATTACAAGATAACCTTGCCAGAAGAGCTCATGTTGGAATCTTTTCAGCAAAAGCTGGAAGAACTCATATCTCAACCGGAGATACCGATCACCCGCCGAAACAAGGTTGTGGATTACAAACCCCTTATCCATGAGCATCCGCTTCTATCGGACGATTCGGGAATGCTGACGCTGGAAATACGGCTCTCGTCGACGCCCCAGCGGAACGCCAGACCAGATGACCTCCTGGTGCGGCTTGGGGTTGACCCCGCCGATTGCGTGATCGAACGAATAAGATTAAATTTTTCTATCGAGGAGTAACTTTGGAAGCTTGTATTTTTTGCTCAATAGCTAATAAACAAATACCTTCAGCAATTGTCCGTGAGAGTGAAACCTGCCTCGCTTTTTTGGATAATAGCCCAAACGCTGCTTATCACACGCTCATCATCCCAAAAGCGCATTATGAGAATATGATTGATGTCCCCCTGCCTGTTCTCCAGGATGTAACAGAAATGATGCACCAGGTTTGTCAGCTCTATTCACAAAAAATCGGGATAGACAGCTTCCAGTTCTTCAACAACGCTGGACCGCACAGCGCTCAATCTGTCTTGCACCTGCATTTTCACGTTCTTCCGCGCTATCAAGGTGACCCAATCAAATTTTCCGCCCCGCGCATGCCTGATTTGGTCAAACAATATCCCGAAATGCTTGCACGACTACGCGCGTAACTCCTGTCCGGCAGCCTGTCATTGCGAGCGCAGCGAAACAATCAAAATCCTGTCTGGCAGCCTGTCATTGCGATAAAACCCTGTCCAGCAACCTGTCATTGCGAGCGAAGCGAAGCAATCTAAAAAATTACGCAAACAAACCTTCTCCCTCTTATCAGCCGTTACGAGTTGTAAGCCAGGATTTTAGATTGCTTCACACTCGAAGAGTACTGCTAAAAAGAGGTTCGCAATGACAGATTTTGTGTCTTTCTGAGGCTCGGTTGCAAGTGCAATAAAATTACTCTATACTTGTCGCATTAAACCTATCAAAATTCCAATATTGCCAGCCTGTTAGAACGAAGAGTCCTAAAGTAACCAGTGAAAGTGCTAATTTGTTTTCCCATAAGGTTTCGGCTGGCATAAGACCCCGAGAGATTGCAAAGTCTGCAAAGGGAAAGAAACGAGGTTTGAGGATCTTCAAAGCGCTGCTCGGCATTAAAACACAATAATTCCAGAAAAAAAGTCCGATGATCATTCCAGCTGTACTTGATGAGGTCAAAACGCTGACGAAAGACATCAGGGCAAGCATCAGAAGATTTGGCACCAGGTACGCGAAAATCATCTCAGCAGAAGCGGCTTGTGGATAAAATAAATTGAAGGCACCAAGAATAATCGTTATGTAAAGAGCGGTTGAGAAAACGACCATTCCAAGTCGCCATAGCCATAAGGCAATAATCCTTTTCCGGCTCATGGAAAATTGATAACTGTTTCCAGAAAATTCGCGCAAGACCACCATGTTTCCAACTATGCTGATAGCTAACGGGAACAAAACGCTCAGGCTCATGCTCAGCCAGGTTAATCGCTCGGGGTTATCATAACCTGCACTAACTAAAACGGCAGTGATAACAGTAAAACCGAGAAAAATCCATGGCAACTCTCCAACGATGTTAAAGAATTCGATACGAACTCTCCTTAATATTGAGTTTAGATTAATTTCCACAATCCTCACCAATCTCTTCAAGTTCCAGTCCGCTGATCTCGAAAACAAGCTGAGACAAATCAGATTTAGTCAATATTTGCTGCGAATATCTTTCCTTTGCCAGCTTTAGCAAGCTCCAAAAATCAGCTGAACCAGCACAACGGTCAAAATTTGCCAGCTGGATTAGCGTTTGACTGTCTTCGCTGCTTAAAAAATAATCCAGAGAAACCCAGACCTGTTGATCGTTCATTGAATTGCTGTATTGCTCAACCAAGGCTTCTAAATCCAAGTCGTAGAAGCCGGATTTGGCGACCGCTTTGTTACTGGCATAAAAAATTAAGGGGATGATGCTCGAATCTCCAAATTTGGCTTCGTATTGAGAAGGCAAATTATCAAGAACCAAGGCACTGGACAATTCCGGACAGGCATCTTCGCCACACCACCAGGCTCCCAATAGATCGCTAAGCGCCAATTGTTGCAGTTTCGCTGGGTCGTCTTCTTGCATAATACGAAAATTTAATCGTTCAGGTAAGAAGATCGTTTCATCATCATGCAAACTGTTCTTGATAAGAGGCGTAACAATGATTTCTGAGATGGCAAATTCCTTCGGTCCTAAAATAGATTCAAGGGTCACCGCAGCCTGAGCAAAATTAACCGTTTCTCTGATTCGTATATTGCTCGCTGTTTTTGGCAAAACGAGCTGTACTCCGTTTTGCATTTCTTCCCGATAATTATTGCCAGCAATCAGAAGCATTTCAGAATCGGTAGACTTCCATTCGTATTCTCGGAGGTCCCCCGTTTCCCGATTTTGATTTGCGGTGGAATA